>Ga0208872_1000398_pt1 | contig 33880 bp, 43 predicted proteins | sample CryBogCBH12Aug08_FD_185508 | JGI IMG/M metagenome (GOLD analysis project Ga0208872, IMG submission 185508) | Freshwater microbial communities from Crystal Bog, Wisconsin, USA - CBH12Aug08 (SPAdes) | ecosystem: Environmental > Aquatic > Freshwater > Lake | place: Crystal Bog, Wisconsin, USA...
ATTAGATTACAGCGGTAGAAGGGCTGTAGAGGCTTCGTATCATCATCTTCACCATCGGCCCTTTTAGAATGATGCTGTGGGTTTCCAAGCGGATCCGCAATTGGTACAGGCTTTCCAGATGTCTTTGTGGGTGCTGTAGGAAGCATAGCATCAATTTCAAATGGGGCGCGATTCGTAGCAAATAGATCGCCATCGGTCATGTCATACGGCTCAGGCTGTTTGGGGGGGTTAGGATCATATTGAAAGGTAGAATCACTGAAATTCACTTCATTGCTGTGAATGTGAAGATGTGCAATTAGACTCCGACGAGGCTCAGCAGGCTGAAAATTCCCTTCAATTCCATCAGGTGTAACGAGGGCCACAACTTGAACCTCCTTCTTTGACTTCTTCTTGGTCTTTGTAATGGGGAGGGGTTCGGGCACAGGCTCAGGCGAAACAACAAGAGGAACTGGCTCGATGATAGTCTTCTTACGCGGCGGCATTTCTACTTTTTTTACGCGCTCGGACCTTTAGGCTTATTTGTCAATTTGGGCTTAGAGAAAGTGAACGAAATCATTTCAATGGCATCCATTCCGTATGATGCGCTTTTTAATGAAATGATTCAATCTCCTGAAAAAATGCGACATTGTCTTTTTGTTGGACCCCCTGGTTCAGGAAAAACGAGTGCAGCACAGGAATTCTGTCGCCGTTGGATTGGTCCCTCGTCTACATGGATTGGCCGCGTACTCTTCCTTAATGCATCCGATGAACGAAGCCTTGAGGCAGTTCGTACAAAGGTCTATCCTTTTGTTCGCTCGACATTGACAACTATTTTTCAATTTGAATCCAAGTCCGATGCGAAGGTGATTGTTTTTGATGAGGCAGAAACCCTTACAGAGCAGGCTCAACTCTCTCTTCGTCCTTTGCTGAATATGAATGCGGGCAAGGTCTGTCTGCTCTTTCTCTGTAATAGCAGTAGTCGTCTCCATGTTTCACTAATTAATCGTTTCTGTATTCTCCCCTTCTATCCTCCACCACCCACAATCTATCTACAGCGTGTCCGAAAAATTATTGGTAATCAGGCGATTGATATTTCTCCGATTGATGCGCTCTATACACGTTCGGACTTGCGCTCCTTTCTCTTTCATCCTACACGCGGCTCAATTCATACAAAGTTTGTATTCAAGTTGCTGCACTGTCCTCTACATGAAATTCAGTCCATTCTAGAGCGTGAAGCCAAGAATACTTTTCTTAAAGAAATTGCCGGCCTCATTTTTTTCACGTTTCTCAGTCTCGGTATTGCGACAAGCACAGACCTTTTAAAAATTATCTTAATTGGTAATGCGGATGTACTTCGCGTTATGCCAGAAAGCCAGTGGTTTCTAATGCTCGCAGATTGGATTATTGAAATGCGTCAAAAATTTGATTCTTGTATTTAAACCCCCTATTAAGAAAAAATGAATCGTTCAGACCTCAAAATCAGTCCGTATCGCATTTCCACGATGGTAATCACGGGAAACTTTGGTACTCCTATCAATCTACAGAGTTTATTTCAGCAGTTGCCTGCGCTACTCATTCCAATTGGCTATCCTAACGTTGGCATTCTAAAGATGGAGCATCGTGAGTCTGTTGTCGGTGCATCCGCGCGTGATGTTCTTACGCATCGCCGTGTTGCCTCTAAGACTTTCTTCAATCAATCGACTCTCGTAATTCGTCAACCCTATAGTGATGGCTGGAAGGAGGCGAATCTGAAGATGTTTGCCAATGGCGGTTTTCAGATGACAGGAATTCCAACGGAGGCATTTGCTCGAGCGACCATTGAGTGGCTTCTCGCACATTTGACAGCCCATCTGAAGACGCCTGTTTGGACGACTCAGGCAACTCTGAAGGAGTGTAACATTCAGTTGCTCAATAGCGATTATAGTGTAAATGCGACCATTCTGCGAAACAAGCTCCATAAGTTGCTCACGCAAAACTATCGTCTCTTCAGTACCTACGAATCAACTATCTACCAGGGTGTGAATACCAAGTATTACTACAATGAATCACGAAAACCTGGCCTGGCTCCTGGTATCTGTCATTGTACAGAGCGCTGCTCGGGTCAGGGAACAGGTAAGGAGAATGGCCAGTGTAAGAAGATTACCATCAGTGCGTTTCAGACAGGAAGTATTATCATTACGGGGGCCCGTTTCCTGAAGCAGATTGATGAGGCCTATGAATATTTCAATCATATTCTTAATGAACATTGCGGTGAAATTCTCCAGCCAGTTCCTGTTGCGTAAAAAAAGAATCTTCTGTTTCCTTTTTAACTACAGATTTCAACTCCGGATGTCAGCCCCTACTGCGTCCTCTACTACGACTCCCGCAACAGCTGCGCTTGCCGCTACCGCCGCCCCTTCTACGGAGGTGCTCCCGTCCGTTGCCGTGCTCCAGCACGCTGCGCGCCTGGCTATCCAGCAGGACAAGCCGATTCTCCTGGACTACTATGTTGAAACCGCGACTGGTAAGGCCTTTATGGGCGAGGACCAGGAGACTAAGGAGCGCATGCTCGTCAAGTCAGCGGATGAGTTCACGAGCCTTATCCAGAAGGTCTACAAGGTTACTGAGGACTTTATCATCATCACGGAGAATTCCATCTACGTTGTAAGTGGTAAGATCCAGAAGCGCCGCATCCAGGCTGCGTCTATGCGTAATGCTGTCGAAGAGCTCGATGCGTAATTTTTTATAAGAGTAGTATAGATGATTCGTAGGACTACTGGAAATTATGCTCCTGGATCTTATCATGCGGGTGATGCCTGTAGAAGTCGTTTTCAAAGTCTTGCTCAACAACTAACTCAATATATAAATACAGGAAATCGTGCAGGAGCCTTACAAGTACTTGATACTTGTTCCGAAAGAAGAGAAGAGTTTGCGCTAAGAACTTTTGGTCAGGTAAATGATAATCATGCTGAAGCGATTCGATTAATTCGTAATGTGTATCGATTTATTGAATCAAATCCATTACCATTACCAATTTCAGTTAGATTTGTTGATGGTCCAGCTACAAGAAAAAATTTTCAGTTTTGGAATGACCAAGTTCCACTAGCTGCAATTTTTTCAAGATTTGCACAAGATAGCCAAGGAAACCAACATCCTTTTACTGATGGTGGTCGTCGTCGCAAGTCCACACGCAAACAGCGAAAGAATACGCGTAAGCACCGCAAGACACGCAGACACCGTTAGGTAAATTTGATAAACCCATTGAACATCTATACAAGCAAAATGTCACTTGAACCCGACTCGGCCATTCAACCTGGCCAAGCCTACAAACCGATCTGTCTTGGAGTTTTAGGAAAACGCGAAGACATCTCTCGTACTGACTTTCATGAGCGTGTGCTAAATCCACTCATGGAACTCATTGGAAAAGTACCTGATGTTATATATATGTCAAATGACGGCTCCACATCATCCTTTGTTAGCCTTTGGGCCGATAAATGCGGTGTCCGTCATGAAACTGTAATGGCCGATTGGCGACGATTGGGTCGCCGTGCTGTTGTAATGCGTGACGCACGTATTGTCAAGGAAGCGACATACCTTCTACTGTTTGAACAACCAAGGTCCGAGTATATTTCAAAAATCGGACTTAGGGAATTGAAGAAGGGAAAGAAGATCTTTAGTATTACACCGGGTAAAGACTGGGAATTACAGGAATGGGAATCCGCAGGCGCCTGTGAAATTAAGTAATTACGCATTTGTCTCTTTTTGAGTCCCGGGCTTCAGTCCGCGTTCACAAATCAGATAAAGGGACAACGCAAATAGAATCGCAAGTGCGGCCACAAAGAGATTTGGCAGAAGCATGAGAACCCGAACAAGTACGGGGCCCTTTATGGTGAAAGCAGTTACAACGGAAGTGAATACTGCAAGAACCATTACGACCACAACGAGCCAGTAGTAGACATAGAGATAATCGCAGATAAAACGGTTCGAGATACCCTGCATAAACTTCGGCTCGGCGGAAGACATTTCTACCCGATACCTACTTTTTTTATTAGCCTATTGTAGAAATGCCTGTTTCGAGAAAGAATCGCAAGAATTCCCGTCGCAATCGTCGCAATCGTCGCATGTATGGTGGCGCGGCTGTTATGCTTTCCCCGATGGGTGTCAGTGAGTCTCTTGCGGGTAGTTCATCTTCCCAGATGAATCTGGCGCAGGGTGAACAGTATGGAGCCTTCCACGCCAACCAGCACGGTGGCATGGCTCCTATGAGCGCCATAACAGATTCCCTTCTCCCGAAGGATATGGCAGCGAGTGCGCGTACTCTTCCGCTTGACAAGTACATTGCGGATGTTGCCCCTCTCCGCGATCCTGGCCAGGGAGGCCAGATGGGTGGCCGCCGCCGCATGACTCGCCGTAATATGCGGATGCTGCGCCGCATGACTCGCCGTAATGGACGCATGATGCGTCGCATGGTTCGTCGTGACCGCCGTATGGTACGCCGTGCCACTCGTCGCGATAAGCGCAGTAGTCGCCGTGTGAGCCGCAAGTCAAAGCGCAATAGCCGCGGCCGCTTCATGCGTGGTGGTGCGGCGCAGCCGTCCCTTGATCTTGCAGCCCCGTCAAATGCGCCTGGCATGCTTCTTGATGCGGGTGCGGAGGCTCGTGCCGTCCGTGGCATGAATCCCGAATGGGCTCTGGCGCCGAACCCGAACTCCTTTGCCCCGCGTGTCTAAACTTCTGTGGTAAGGATACTGCGCAGTAGGGCACTATGCTTTTGAACTGCTGCAACTTCAACGGCCTCTAAACGAACCAGAAGAGTGATGTGAGCATCCCCCTTCCGATTTGTTCCCCGAATAGGCATACCCGCATCCTTTACAATAAGCACTTGTGCATTAATACTTCCAGGAGGAATGACGACTTCACATCCCTCGGGAAATCCAGGATGATTTCCAATTTTCTTCACCGAGCCCAGCAGTGAATCTGTAAGATTAATTGCCAGCGTCGCAGACAGAGTGACCCCGTCACGCTTCCAAGGAATCTCTTCATCTGCTTGGCTCACCTGAATATGTACATCACCGGCCTCGGCAAAATCCTGGTGGTCAGAGCACGCTCCAGGAAAGATGAGTTTCTCTCCCACACGCATACCAGGCTCAATGGTCACATCCAGAATATTCTCCTCACTAGTGAAGCACTTACCGTTACAGGATCCGCACGCAGGTCCATTCATGTGTCCCTTTCCAGAGCAGGCTCCGCACGGCATCTGAGACTGCATAATCATTCCAGGACCCATCTGAATATGAACCATTGTCATACCCATTCCGTGACACTTCTCACACGGCGTACTACTTACAACACCATCACCGTGACATGACCTACAGAACCGCTGGCGCTCGAAATTAATCTTAAGGAGCTTTCCCTTGTAGAAATCAACGAGTGGCAAATGAATCTCGTGTACTTTCGGTGGAGCCTTTCCACGACGACGCGTGGACGGAGGTCCATTTGGCGGACCACCCCGCATACCAAAAGGGCCTCCAGGCCCCATGCCGCCACCAAACATACCCCCAAACATGGCGCCGATATCAAACGGAAAGCCGCCTGGTCCACCAGGGCCACCAGGGCCACCAGCCCCCTGCTCACCAGGAACCTGGCCCGTTTGATTGTAGAAGTTCCTCTTCTCATCGTCACTCAGAACATCATAGGCATGCTGAATCTGCTTGAACTTCTCCGCATCACCACCCTTGTCAGGGTGATGCGTCTTTGCCAAGTTGAAATACGCCTTTTTTATATCCCGTGAATCCGCATCCTTGTTGACTCCGAGAACCTCATAGAGTTCCATTCTTCCTTTTCAGTGGGCTATAGGTTTAAACCATGTAAACAAACACACTAAATAGATGACGACCAAGTGGGCAAAAGAATACATCGATGAACTGAAGGGCGACCCTAAGATTCAAATCCTCTACACGGAAAAAGGAGGCGCAGCAGTGAATTCTATGAAACAGGTCTTCTTCCCTTACGATGAAGCAGAGGCCGACAAGTGGGCAGCGCATATAACACCTACACAAAAGCGCACTGCGCACTTCATTGTCTATTCACAACTTAAGCGTACTAAAAAAGTAATCATCTTCAAACTACTGCTTGGTACAAAAGAGACAGGTTCATCACCAGGCGAACAGTTCACCTATGAAAAGGGAATGAAACTCATAGAATCCCTCGGCATCAAGGTCTAAGCAACATCCACAAATACCAAAACAGATGCAGACAAGTTGTCTGAACTGTTCAGATATTGTTGCGACTCTAAATAAAATTGAGTCAGATCCGCCACACCTCTTTTTTAGTGGAACCTACGGCTCAGGCAAGACAACCCTCGCCACCGATTTTCTCAAACACTATTTTACAAGCCGCGGAGTGAAGTTTGAGGACCCAAATTGGTGCCTCCAGATTCGTTCCGACCAGGACCGTGGAATTCACCGTATTCGCGAAACGATAACAGAATTTGTTCGTCGTGTTTCCGTAAAGCCTGGAGTCTTTCGCTGGATTTTCATTGACGATGCCGATTCACTCCCTGTGCTCAGCCAACAGGCGCTTCGCAGACCCATGGAGACCTATGCGCATACAACCCGCTTTCTTTTCTGTAGTCGCTACATTAGTGATATTATTCCTGCCCTCCGTTCTCGTTGTCTTCATATTGAGTGTACACCACTCATGAGTATGGATGTATGGAATTTACTCAAAAAGCAGCTCTCCCTTCCCGATGATCCACAACTCAAACAGGAGCTTCTCATGCGCTGTCCTACAATTGACCAACTCAAACTCTATGCTCCCCTATGGCAGCATATGCATGAAAAAACAGCATCTCTCAATGTTACTCTATATCCCGACAAGGACCCCTTCTATAATCAAACTCTACGTGCAATTCTCAAAAATGACACAGACGCAATCGTAAAGGCAGTTCTTGAACTATACGGCAGAGGTCATTCATTCGAAGACTGTCTATTTATTTTGAGCGAGCGTGCTCAGCAGTGTCTTGTCTTCAAACCCGATGAATTTCAAAAAATTCAGCGATTCTTTATTCAGGGCTGGATTTACACTACGCAAGGTCGCACCGGTTTTTTGGACCTTTTAGATTTGTTTTTGTCAAGAAGGTGGGAGAATGTCCCAGGAGATAAAACATCTGTTTCGCAAGAGGCCCATGCTTGAGCTTGTAGAGCAAATTCTACAAGCACTCCATTTTACAGGGCTCGAGGACGGTCGCGCCTTTCAAAAGAGCGACATTGACGTCGCAGCATTTGAAGAGCTTCTTCCACTTCTTGAACCATATTACCTTCCATGCAAAGCAAAACTCTTTCTCTATGAGTTCTCACAAGCCAAGGCAATCACGGTGATTCGCCATCTTCTTCGTGCGCAAGGATACAAACTCCGTGCGTATGAAAAAGTGAGTCAGGGCGTAAAACAGACACTCTACCAAATTGAACGTGATACATTTGCACCACTTATGGGTTCAATGGATGTTAGTTTTGCTTAATTCTTCCAGAGAAGTAATAGACCATTTGAGTTAGTGTAATGTTTTAGGGTCCACTTTATATCACTACGATGAATTGTCATTTCAAAATTACTCTTTTCATCAATTACTACATTTAAATACTCTTCAATTGCACGCGTAACACCTCGATTATTATCCCAATTCATTTCCATCTTACCATCTTTGCGATAATATCCCTTACCATCAAGATTTGTATCATGAAAAATTACAAGCGCTTTATTACCAAGTAAAGGAAACCATGCAGCTATTTCTTGAACAGTATGCTCATAAAGATGAGATGTATCGATAAATAAAACATCAACTACTTCTTTACTAAGGGCCTTATAGATAGGGGCAAATTTTACATCATCCATTAAAATAAGTGTACTATTTTTTATAGTATTGTAATCGAATTGATAGGGTGGCTCAATATCTACTCCAATTAGACGTGTATTCAATTCTTGTGTAAGACAGCCAAATATACGCGATGATTCTGCGCCACGTATACCAAGTTCAACGATAACTTTCGGATTCATATTATAGGTTTCTTTATAAATTACTTCAAGATGGCTTGAAATATCTGTATGATGAACATTAGTGTATTGTGTAATTGCGTCCATAAACTTCATTATATTATTGAACGGTATATAATCTTTAAATCATATTTAAAGTTTAATTTATTATAAAATATATGGCTGAACAAAATTTAATTGTTATTACTACAGCAATAAAATGTCTTACATGTTATACATGTTTTACACCAGAAATGCGGTTTTTACAAATTATGCGAAGTATTTTATCTGTACTTGAAAAAATACCAAATCCCTATATTGTTATTTTAGACACAGGTACAATGACAATAGAACAGTCAAAAATTCTTGAGCCGTATATTAAGGAAATTATTAATATGGAAGCGTATTCATTATCAAAAAATGGCGGAGAAATTATGATGTTATTTACGTATTTTAAAAGTGAAAAATTTCAAAAATTACTACCTTCACTTTCAACAATAAATAAATTATCGGGTCGATATTTTTTGACAGAACGATATGATTTTAAGAAACACGACTTGTCAAAGAATCTTATTAAACTAAATTTTGATCACAATTCAGGTGCTCGAATTGAGGGTCGATACTTTAGAATTCCTGTGGAAAGATTTCAGTATTTTATAGATCATTTTAGAGAATTTGTGCATAAAGTTGTAAAAGATAACCTACTTGATAAAATATCAATTGAAGAAAGTATGTTTCAACATAAAGTATTTGAATTAGAAAATTCAGTTTATACACAACACCTTGGTATTGGAGGAAATTTTGCATGTGTTGGGAGGTATAATGAAGATTAAAAATAGAGTCGACCCAGCTCAGCTCGAGTCTGATCAATATACTTATCCATAGGTTGTTCGCAATTAGCCGCCTCACACATCTTATTGCCAATATCAAATTCACGTGAATCACATGTACAGAGAATATGATAGATACCAAAGGGTATTGCTTCGCGCGTCAAGGATGAACAGACTGAGGATATGGCAAAAACATTCCAGGAAATACTTATTGTTTTCAGAATTTTATTAATACTAGGTAATTCCATAGAAGATTCTTGTGATTTCATATCTTCAAGAACACGTGTCCAGAAGTCTTCTGTTTTTTCAGAAGGACGAATTAACATAACTCCAGGATTTACAATCATTGAATTTGTATGCTCTCGTTGAAACCATAAATCAAATCGTGGATCTAAAGGATAGATCATAAGTTCACCCAATAATTCACCTACTAAAATATCACAGTCTGTAAAATAAAAAGGACGTAAATCACCGGCAGCACGTTTTATTTTAATTAAAGTTAAGACTGCCTCGACTTTCACAGTAATTCGACTGAAGAAATGTTCGCCTTCATGTTTATATAAATGTTCATCAAAGACACTCTGGTCAACAAAAATACCTTTAGCATTAAATGTATTTTTGGGAATCTTATCTTGAAGATATAAATGAAATGGATGGTATCGCTGACTATAGACATAATACCAGTCGGTCTTTTCCATTTGTATGTAGCTCTATTAAATTACTGGTGACCGAGCGCAAACTAAAAAGTTTATTAGTTACCGAGACTGCTTCTGAAGAGCGTGCTTGCAACAAGATCATCCTGTAGTATTTGCTCCTCACTCATACGGAGAAACCAGCCGAACATACGGCGCTCCTTGAGTTCGGGCCAGGGAAATGGTACATAAACCGTGCTATCTGGCACTGCAAAAGGAAGTTCACCCTGAAGTCCCGCAGCAAGCAGGTCCTCGCATTGAATCGGTTTGCCTGAAGTTCCCTTGCGAGCCAGTTCCGCTTCAGGCATCATAAGTACATTCGGAGCCTTTTGTGCCAGTTCAACAAAATCCGTCTTCTCATCACTACGAATCTGGGTGCCACCATTTGAATTCTCAAGGCGCTCAAAAGCACGAGCCTCCCATGCCTTGAAAAGGTCAAGCCCTGCTTCAGGTGCCCATACGCAACGGAGACTCGGTACTGGCGTACCTGCGGGGCCGGCGAAACTATCCGTCGGATTTGTTCCAAAGAAGATGACCTTATTATCGGGTAGTACATGAAATGGTTTCATTGCAATAACAGCCGGCTGAAGCCATAGACCACCCCACTTAGCCAACACAGTCGCACGAATCCAGTTCATCTCAGCTTCACGCACAGATGCTAAAGGATTGCGCAGCGGCGTGGGCATTTTCTCCCACCCCCCAAGACGAACGGCCAGGTCAGATAAACCCGAAATCACCTCGACGCGATACTTATCGCCATTCTGCTTGACAATTGTATCATAACATAGGTTGAGAAACGGCATATTAATAGCACGCTTACTACGCGCACCAAAGTCGGACCACCAACGACTATTCACTTCAGAATTATCATAGTAGAGCCAAATGCGAGGCATATGCAAACCCCGTTCAATTAAATGACGGTCCTTAAAGACATTTTGTTTACGCTGTTCATCGACTTTCAAGAAGGCGTAAATCACTGCCGCCGTAGTGAGCACTCCTAAGGGAACTGCCCATTCAATTGTCTTCATCCTCTGTTAGTGCGCCTCTTATTTTTCTGTAATGACTAGGCGCTTCATGCGCTCAAAATGGTCCTGAGTCTGGACATCATGTTGCGCAGCACGCATTTTACGGGCTGCTTCACGCTGCATCACCTCACGCTCAGCAGCCTGGACTGCTTCCATTTCATGATGTGCGAGTGCCCTCGGTGCCGACTTATATTCTGTAGAATACTGGTCGAAACTGCGCGCGTCCACGCGAACATCAGCTACTTGTCCGCTGAAGGTGGATTCAGTGGTAAAGGCATTCTTGAGGTCCGTGTACTTAAGATTCGCATTCGCTGCCGCCGTGTAATCGGAAGGACGGTCACGGCCAAGTTCAACGCCCATTGTAGGTGCGAGCATCATAGGACGAGTTGTCATGACCGATAATTGGTGATTATTTTCACGCCCACCTTTCTTTGAATTCTTCAGTTCATCCTCGAACATTTGGTGAAACACTTCACGATTGAACTTTCCGCCAAAATTCTTTTTAGAGCCTTGCTCATCTGCTCCACCCTCTGTGCGCAGCCAGTCACCATATCCCTCATCATCGGGGTCAGGCATACGCGTCTGTTCAAACATTTTGTTAAAGGCATTCATATCAAGATTCTTCGCATTCAGGCGAACCGGCTCAACATGTTTCCAGGCTTCGGCGTCCGTACTGCGTCCCTGGGTCAGTACGGCCGGTGCCTCAACAACCCCCTCCTTTCCACGACCTCCGTGAATTCTCTTCAAAATCTCAGACAAATAGGCATAGGAGCGTGTAACGGCTTCGAAGGCTTCTTCTGACCCTCCCTTGTCGGGGTGAGCCCGTGTAGCCGCCTTTTTGTAGGCAGACTTGAGTGCCTCCTCAGTAAGTGCGACCTCCTCTTCAAGTCCAAGAACCTTAAGACACGAAGTGAAATATGACATTGCCTTTGTATTGGCTCCAGTCTTTGCCACTTTTTTACTATGGTCAATGGTAGCGCCACCACCACGAAGTGCCAGCTGGCTTGTCCCTGTGTTGCGGTCGGAGGTGTTCTGCGCCTGAGGAATGGGCGCGGGTATACCCGTACGCTCACCAGGTAGGAGTGCAGGGCGCTCGCCGCGTTGAACAGAACTTATGAAGGCGAGAAGATTGGCATAAACACCAAGTCGCTTTGCGGTGTTTACATATTCAGGTCCTGCAAGGGCCGTCTGAATCATTTGGATTCGGACAGTCTGACTCTGGATACTCAGAATATTTCGATAAATTCGGATATGAGCAGGGTCATACGATTCAAGGGACTGGCCATTCCCCATTCTATCTATCCAAATACTCAAGATTTAGATAGCGCCCGCACAACCGGCAAAAAGAGTAACGGAATTTCAGGCTCACATTCCCATAAGAAAAAACGACCTGCTGAGAAAAAACTGAAGGCTGTTGGCCAGAATTGCGGAGCCTTTTCAGGTAATTCACGGAGACGCGCCTCACGGATAAAATGCCAACTCTCCTTCGGTAGAACCATCGCAAGTTGCTCCTGCGGCTTGAGGTCTAGGCCAGCAGACCAGGTAGTAGGAAACTCGAGTTGCGCAGCAGCAAGCATAGACCAAGTGGGCGGTAGGGACCAAGGATACACCCAGAGCGGATCAATAGGCCTCTGAGCAGTATAATAATCAAGAATCCATTGAAGGCCTTCGCAGTACTTTTTACAAACCATAGGCCCAGTGACACCTTCACCAAACCATGAACTAAGCATGTGCTGTTGCCAGTCAGCATGTAGGACTCCGCGGGATTCACATAACGTTTTCTCTTCTACGCGCCACACCGTTGGCAAAAGATTCCAATCTTCATAGTTTGTTCGCTGTCCTTTGTGTTTAATCGCGGCCAAAAGCATCTGCTGCTCGTCAGCAGCCCACGGTGTAATGAGTTCACGAAGTACAACCGCATCATATGTAAGCGAACCTGGAGCACCGGTTACAAGCCGTAGACCAGCGCTATGAATCCGTCGTAGACTTGAGACTAATAATTGGTGCCCGTTTTCTCTAATTTTTATACTTAGCGAATGCGGAACAAAATCATTTCCGAGAAGACTCATTGCGGCAACATAATCAAGCGTCCAAGCCAGAGAATCCGTACCCGCAGGAACTAAACTGTCTGAAAGCGAATTGACTGAGAATCGCATGAAAGGGGCTTGGCCCTCCTGCCCTCTACCGCTCTGCCCTCCAACGCTACCGCTTTCCCATTCCGTCGCCTCCCTAAACAGCCAGACGCTCCGCAAGTCGCCTAAGATTTGCCGTGTCAAAAGACACAACAGAATTAAATCCGCATCAAGTCCATACACTACAATATCACCTGAACCAGCGGCACCTCGTCGCCAATAGTCCATGCACTTTTGCTCACCCTCTCCCGGTTCAGAGGCATCAGATACTGTCCATCCCTGAACCTCGCATAATTGCCGAAGCCGATTCGCAAGCCTCTCCATAAAGGCTGTACCCGGTGTAATTGCGTTTGTATCCCAGCGATTTGGATCCACCGGTCGAAGACTCCGTGTCTCTTCTTCGCGTGCCATCCAAATTGACTTGAATCGACGGAGTCGCTGCTGCCGAATCTTCGCCATTGGTACAACTCCATCCACACCAATAAAAACACGCGTAGGCTTTCCGACCTCCCGCCATACCTTCAGAGTATAGTCAACAATAGCCTGACAGACTTCATTTTCCCAGGCTAGTGCGCCTTCAGTATCGCCATAGCCTGGAAAAGGACGAAGCGATTTATCGCGAATCACTTGATAAATCATACAATTGAAATCAAATAAGAGCGCTCCAGCAGCAATCGGCGCTCTATGAGGAACAACTAAACTTTTAATTGAACTTGCTAAGCGTTTATAATAAGAAGGTATACCCATAGACTTTCTTACAGTTTCTTCTCTACCCTTCCTTAGGCTTAATCAGAGATGGCAGCAGTTCAGCCCGACTTCCTGGCAAAATTTGCAAAATTACTAGATGCTTATCCTGGGGCCGGCCTACGCGAAATCATTCGTCTTACGCCCGATAGTCTTCTACTCGGCACTGGTTTTCTTGGACTAATAACACAAAATTATGCCCTTGGAATGCTCTTCGCAGCACTCTTTGAAACAGCATTTATCACAGTGGGCCTACAGAGTCTTTTTGGATATATTTCTCTTAAAGACAATCCACCGAATCCCAAGGCCGCAAGCCGCGAATGCGCATCTGGATTTCAATCACCAACTCTTCAGAGCATGTCCTCCTTTTTCAAGGTCTCTCCTCAATCATCCTTTCCTAGTGCTCCCATTTTTGTCCTAACAACAGCTATTATCTATGTAATTACAGCAATGCAGGGATTTTCACAGGAACTCAGTGAATTGGGGCCTGCCTACAGCACTCGATACTACATTGGAATCTTTCTTTCACTTGTAGTTCTCTTTATTGCTGCCTCCTACCGATTCCTAACAGGATGCGATGCCTTTGGTACAATTCTTCTAAGTCTTCTCTTTGGATTTGCTCTTGGTATTACCCTCTGCTGGCAGAATAATGCTCTCTTTGGTCGTGACTCAACAAATATACTGGGTATCCCAATGTTTGCCAATACAACTGCCGATGGAAAACCTCTCTATATATGTCCTACAAGTAGTTAGAGATGCCACCGGCAGATGGATCTGGATTTTTTACACAAGCAAGAAGCATGCTATCAAGTGGCTTTCTTGCACTGCCGATTATACTTATTACAATGACAGGATTCATGGCAACAACCACAGCAAATATTGGCATGATTATCCTCTTTCTAGGCCAACTCTTTGCTGTGCCACTCGTTCAGACTCTTATGTCCTATATTCGGTCAATCCCTGCCCTTCAGCAAATCTTTGCTATTGGTTCTTCACCAACCTATGCGAATTATAGTAAACTCTGTGCTCTCTCACCTGCTGATATTCAGGGTGACCACACTGTCCCTGTAAATTCCTATTGGATAGCAAATGTTATCTTTTTTATGACGTATATCCTGATGAATGCTCAATCACTCTATACAGCAAGGTCTGCCAACTGTCCTACTGGTTGGCAGGATATGGAATTCACCTGTCAGGAACCGATAACCTACAAAAAGTGTGCAGATGGACTTATTGAGCAACCTGTAACCTGTGTGGCACCGATTATTTATAACAATGATGGCTCAATAAAGGGTGGCGGCCAAGTGACGCTCCGTGAAAAACAGGGAGGTCGAACCCAAGCAAAATCAGAGGATCTCGGTAATGATTATAAAGCTGAAAACAGAAAAGCGCATGCGATGACTGCCTTTGTGATTACATTGGTGGTTTTCATCACACTCATCACAATCCACTACAGAAATGTAGGTTGTGAAACACCAGGTTCACTCGCACTCGCCCTCCTTCTCTATGTACCACTTGGAGTGGGTTGGTTCTATTTAGCAGAAGCGTGTAGTCTTCGTGCGGCCGATATCTTTGGCATTGCGTCTCAAATGGGAACACCCTCTGAAGCAGGACAGAGTTTTCCCTATGCATGTGTGCCTGTCCCAACCCCATCATAATCATCCTCAATTTCATCCCCTCCAATATCATACTTAGCAATACAGAATGCGGGTAGATGACCTGTGCGGTCGCATCGCGGACACTTCAACTCTTTGATACTCGTATGAATAGGCTCATGTAGATATGGTACCTCAATTGTCTCTACAATCCGCAGACTAGGTTGAGGTGTCCAAACTAGCTTAATAAAGCGTGTCAAACGAAACATTTTTGTGGTGCCTAAAATCTGTTAATTCAAAACAAATTTTAAGCCAGTCCATAGATGCTCGCCATGAACCGAAAATGCTTCACAAAAGCCGCCCATTGATTGGGTCGAACATATCCGTTCTGAATTGCTTTTTGTTCAAGTTTATGTAAATATCGGAAGGGTAATTCTACATTTGTATTCGCATATAGAGTACTCAAATCAGTGTAGTCAATGCTCGGTTTTCTGAGAGACTTATCTACATTATCGTGAAGAGACCAGAGCCAGGTACGAATAAACTCCCGTAGCCCGTCTCCAGTCAAACTATTAATTACAAGAACAGGCTTCAGTGTAATCCAACTCTTGTAATGGCGCCTACACTCCTCACATGGAAGAATTTCACCCGTGGTTGTTAGTAATTGAATCCAGACTATCCGCTCATCTTTTACAAACAGCGGGACACAGGTTCCAATTCGTTCAGCGAGACCATGTAAAACTCTCCAAAGAAGTGGACCCCACGCAAGGCCTTCAGGGTCAATGTATCGGTCCTTTTCACAACCGCACGGCATTTTTCTATGACTATATCTTTGAATTGTAAACAAACCGCAAAATTGAATCGCTCTACAACTCTACAACTCTATTAAAAATGGAGTGGTACGGTTGCACGCATTTGAATCCGATGCTCACTAAGAAACTTATGAAACTTTGGCAGGCACCAGCTGGTAATTCTGTCGCAAGGTACTATAATGAATTTCCTGACCTCTATCCAAACTTCTTACCTGATGACCATTATATTGTAAAATATGACGAATCCAAATATCCTAGAAATCGCGATTACAGAACCTTCAAATCAGCTCCAGAGCCGGTTAAGTCACCACATCAGATTGAATGGGAGGATGGATACGGTCCCTGTAATGTATGCGATGTGTGTATCGCAGCCGCCACAAAAAACCATCAGCAGGCTGCGGATTATTACAGAAGACTCCATGCTTGGCGCACAGAGGGTACACCAATGTAGCCTAAGAAAATCTGCTCATTTTTTAGTAAATGGGATCATGGGTATCAAAGCCATTTTGTCAGATTGAAGATAAGCGACTCACCTACAGACAATTTCGTGAACTAAAAACCTATAAAGATGTTTTACAGTATGTTGGGTACAATGTATTTGATACTACAATTCTACGAAAAATGGATAAAGGCTCAGAATATTTTAATGCGAGTGAACCGTTCAAGTTTGGCGGAACTCTTTTTTATAATGATAAGGCAATCTACATTATACGATTTTAGAGGCCGAGCAACTGGCGCTCCCAAGTGATCTTCTTATCCTGGTAGAGGGAAGTTAGAATTGCAGCAAGCAAACGACCCTGTACATTTCCATTTTGATTACCCTTTGTTAGATGAATCTCTACATGAACATCAACTGTATTACCACTCCACTCATTTGTATGATAGCGCTTAACTCCCTTCTGCTTTCCCATATCAAAACTCCAAGGGCTTTCATCCGTATATCCAACTAGCCCATCACGATGCGCCTCACGATCATCCTTCATTACAGAAGAGAGCCAAGACTTGTTATCGGCGACTGACATGGACTTTGAATATGTGATGCGAATAGATAGATTCGCATCAATCAAATCTCCATTACTAGTCTTGTAATCAGTAACACTCGCCTTACCAAACCAGGCCTGAACTACATCCTTCTCAATCGTCAGGGAGTCAACTAGATTCATGCGGTCCATAAGTGCTGTCATATCGGTGATCATCTGGGCAACCTGCGCCTTCAGACTAGAGACCTCCTGCGTTAGATTCACTAGACTATCCTTCGTAGTGAAAGTTGCCATCTGAGCACGCATCTCCGCTACAATTGCGGTGACATCCTCAATATTCTTATTCTGCATCAACTGATGCATCTGGTCGCAAAGTAGATCAACTGCCTCAACTTTTGCGCAATTTGTAAGCTCTACCTTGAGTTCGGCAATCTGCTTATCTACAAGAGATTCCTCGACCAGGCGAGGTGTCCAGGGAAGAAGATTTCCAGAGAGATCTGTAGGACGCTCAATTGTAACAATCAGGGGACTAAATTCATCAATAAGACCAGGCATATCATCAAGGGGTGGCATATCGTCAATATCCTCTACAGGAAATTCCTTAGAGTCTTCCTGCTCTAGTTCTTCCTCCTCTAGCCCATCCTCCTCTAGTTCTTCCTCCTCTAGCCCATCCTCCTCTAGCCCATTCTCCTCTAGCCCTTCCTCCTCTAGCCCATCCTCTTCTAGCCCTTCCTCCTCTAGCCCATCCTCTTCTAGCCCTTCCTCAACAATATTGTTGACTTCCGTCACCGCATGAAAATCCAGAATTGTCATTGTAGTCTTTGAAAGAAAGTATGCGAAAATACCCATAATACTTGTAACTAGAATGGCCATTGCCAAACTCGGTGAATCATTCCTCTCATCGATTTCAAGAGAAAGGGGCTCCATGATAGTTAGTTTCGTTCTACTTTTTAAATTACGCGCCTAACCTTCAAATTTTGGACGACTACAAAACCAGTCTAATTAAAGTGAATAAATGCCGCGAAAAACTCTTGACTGCTTCAAATTCAACTGCGCCACCTCGAACTGCTCTTTTTAGAAGTCCTTCCAGTATCAACATCTTCGGTTTCAAGACATAGTTTCCATATCGTTCATGAAGCATTTCATGCGTAAATACAACATCCACTTCACGACTCTTATTAACAGCCGCATGTAAAGAAAAAAGCCATTCTCGAACTGCTGGAAAAAATCCTGGACCTGATCCTAGTCCCTCCAATGGATGGAGCCGTTTCCACTCCTGATAGTGCTTTCTACAGAGCGCACAGGGCATAACCGCTTCAAGCATTCGTAATACATAGATTATTTCCCGTTGCTGATCGTCTAAGATAAATTGATGGGGTGTATTCCCAGCCTTTTCCGCAATTCCATGAAGAATTTCCCAAAGCACAGGCCCCCATTCTGAGTTTTTTGGAACGGCCAAATCCGCCGCAGACATCTAATCGGGCAGTTAAAAATTTGACATTTAAAACACGCAACCGGTAAAATAACGCAATGACAGATACGCGATTTCCTGTTCCGAGTTATCTATGGATTTCTCTTGAAGCAACACTACAAGCGGAGTCTCGCAAACTTGTAAAAGAGATTGCATCTGCGCTTGGCCAAAATGAAGCAGCGCTTTGGAAGGAGGTCAGTAAAGAAAAACTCTCTGCATATCTCGTTGATATGACTGACCCAACAGATGAAAGTCTACAATGTATTGGCTATACACTTGACGGCATTGTACAGAAGCCATGTGCGAGCCCAGTTGTATTTGGAAAAAAGACATGTCCTCATCATACAAATACCGTGATTAAGAAGCCCGATTCATCTCTTCCAAAGTATCGACGCCTCAAGTACTTCGATGAAGATGAGAAAATCTGCTATGTAAATGCCTCTACAAATGATGTAGTTGACTGTGAAACACTTACACAAATTGGCAGTTGGAATCCTGAAACACAGGTACTTACACTGCTTACAATACAGGAGTAAATTTGAACAAATATTTTTTTCGCTATTTTGAGTAACAAAATGGCAGTACAAGGTCTTCATTCATGGAGTCAAGTGGGTCTTCGAGCAGCCGACATAGCATTTGTTGAGTCAAGAATGTCGCCGCCAGCCCCAGCCCCAGCCCCGCCCCCCCTTTCAACAAAAAAGGTAGAATCTCCTGTAAAAAAACTTCAGATTCCTCCAGATCCAAAGGTATATCCACTCATTGGCTCATATAATCGCATTATTACCTATAATCTCCAAAAACTTCCTTTGAACCTTCGAAGGGCACGACGCATGCTACAGATTACACTGACACCGCCGACATCGAATACAACAAAGTTCTTTCCGTGGACATCTGAACAAATTAATGAGATTCAGCAAATATTTCAGCAACAGATTCGGTTTCGGTTTCAAATGAAACGACTTGTTCTTCACTATCTACAACGAAAGAGTAAGTTGATGAATGATACTGACCCTATTACAATGGAGCCACCCACACAATCCGTATTGTTATATGCCCCAAATGTCAAGTCAATTTACCAATTTGACTCCAGGTCGCTTGCAAATCACTGGACTACACTTCTTCTCGCACACGATGACTTCTTTATTGAGCCACGTTTTCCTACAAATCCTTATACAAATCTTCCCGTTGATATTCTGAGTTTGAAGAATGTAATTGCGGAGTTGCGCCGTCATGGTCATTTGAATTGGATTCTCGAATCCTTTGCATCCTGTAAGTTTAATCCTGCCAAGTGGGAAATTCAGTTTGAGCAGCCTCTTAAGATTGAGGCTATTCGGTCTACACTAAGGGACAAGGGCTCACAAGACCGCATTGAGTATCTAGTTGAGTTTGCTGAGAAGCAGTTTTATGAGCACATGGTCTCCTTTAATAAATATTTATTTACTTGGATGTTCAAGGAGCATCCTATGAGTGAGTATGAGCGATCGTGGGAAATTCTCTGTACACAGTATTACATTGATAAGGTGACCACATCAAATACTGAAATTATTACAAGGCTATATGAAGCTGTACTTATAAAATCTAAGCGACTTATGGATGTGCCTTCAGACATTAAGGAGGCGTGGGAGAAGACACGTACGCGCGTTCGTATTAGACGTGAACGCAGTGTAAGTGTAATTGATGTATCGAGCCCACAACATATTATCTATACAACCGCAGTTCACTCCGCATTAATAGGGGAGATGCTTGATAGTGTTCTTGTAAGTGCCCTTGAATCAACGGCAGCTAGTCTTCTTACTGCGGCGGCAGAAGTGGAAACTGATACAGAAGAGGAGATTGAACTCGAAAGGGGGCCCTGAGTATAAAAATTTGAAGTGACTGCCAATTTTTTTAGAGTCACTACTCAAATGGCGGTACCTTGCGATAAATGCTTCTGCTTTGTATACGATACTCTATTGCGACCTCTTCCACCATCTGACCCCTTCTACAAAATGTTCAAGTTTAAGCGCCTTCGTCCAATTGCGTCAGAACTTACACATGAGATTATCCGAACTCTACACACAATGGGTAATGAGTTCTATATAAATCCATCTGCGCATAAAGAATTAGTCTATTCAAGTATGTTGTGTGTTGAGGCAGGATTTGCGCACTGTAATCGAAATGTATCAATTGAAGAACGCAAATTTAATAATCCACTCTCCCATACGCATTTATATCTACAAAAACTCTGTACATCATTAAAAATGGAACTTGGAGGTGTTCATACTCAACATTGCGGATTGATTCCAGTTGTTCAGGAAAAAGAGATTGTTACCGACGACGATGACCTCTATGCTTAGCCTGAAGTATTTAGTCTCCACCTACATATTTTATTTTTATCAGGAACAGATTTATACATTTTCCCATCATTACCTTTTTTAATTTCACCGCAGTGCTCATTTGCTGGAAAAGGTGGAGAATCACGAGTAAGATATTTTTTATCTATTTTTCTCGTCGCATGTGTTTTTTTACCTTTCACTTCAGCCATTTTAGCTGTCATTCTTTTATGCTCAGCTTTTGTAAGTCCAAGAGGATTTGTATCTGTTTTTAAAGCATATCCTATATTTCTTAACCATACTTTACGACAGTCGCCAATACATTTTCCTTCCATCATTTCATCAAGAAGTTTAAAAGCCTCTTTTTTATTAATAAATGGCATAGTATAGTCTACTTATTAATAATATTTTTTTAAGAAATAACAAGAATCTTCTTTGCTGGCTCGAGGCACCATCCACCCATTTCTTCACGCCAGAGGGGCAATGCCTCTGTATAGAGTTCCCCGTAGTTAAGTGGTGCCTTTTTTCCTTCAAGTTCCTTAAAGGCCCGATCAACTCCCTTCCAAAGTAGCAAGGATTTCTCTCTGCGTATCCAGGTCCTCCAATATTTCACTGATTCAATCTCTTCACCAGGCCTCAGGGCTCCATATCCGTGGCTTTTTGCTTGCTCACCGACTGACCATGTAACTGGATGACCATCAGGAAAGTAAAGCCCTGTAAATTCAAGTTGTTCCTCCGTACTCAAATCTAGAAAGGCCCGTCCACCAAGTGCTTCAGACCAATAGGCCGCAATCTCCATCTGGTCCAGTAGATCACCCAGTTCACTCATTGTATTTTCTGTATTGACGAGTAGCCCACGTGCAGTAATTCCATAGAGACAATCGCGTGGAATTGTATATTCTCGTCGGTCCTTTCTCCCAATTGCCGCAGCCCACTCACCCCTAGATTTTTCCACATCGGGTGCGACCTCTTTACGAAGTGTTGAAACTGGATGCGGAAAGAGACTCGCAACTGCAATCGCACGAAGGACCCATTCCATGCCTTCAAGAAATTCGACCTGTTCAGCGGAGCGAAGTATCTTCACCTTCCCATCCATTGCCTCAAGTAAATCCCATACAGCCTCAGGATGCTCTATCCATTCAACCCGAAGAAGTAGCCAAGCGAAGAGCACCTTGCGCTCAGCTACCGCAGCCCGAAAGAGCCCTTCCCAACCAACCACCTTTGTTCGAAGCCGCTCAGGTACTTTTGGATAGTGTCTAAGTCCAAGAACAAGCAGGGCGAAAGGAGTCGCATCTCGTACAGAGCAACACGCGAGTTGATAGGTTAGAAGAATCACTTTGTCCTCGTCAAGTTCTCCTGAGTCCCATAAAGCCATTGCGGATTCAAGCCATACCAGACCTCCGATACTTTTGAGTTTCATATATGCGAAGACCAGGTACTGAAAACATTCGACAATCAAGTTTGAATCAATTAATTCCTGTGCCCAGAAAACTGCTTCACGAGGTCGATTTGTACAGATACATAAAACAAGGGCTGCCAGGACTTCGTCCTGTTTGTAGAAATGCCGTGTAATCATTGCGGTGGTGGCCTTATTAAGCCGCGCCTAATTCATTCAAGTTTTCGTAACCGTTCAGTTTAGAATGCTGATGGGTAATAATGCAGACGAAATTCTGCCAGGCCTCTGGCTAGGCAACTTTAATAGTTCAAAAGACGAAGTCTTTTTAAAGACAAAAAATATCAGCACTGTCTTCAATTGTACAAAGGAGCTTCCATTTAGCCCCCTGGCTACAATTCGCTATCGTGTGCCCGTTGATGATAATCTTGAAGCAGATGAAATTCGGAATATGGAACTCTGGTCCTATGAAATTATCTATAAACTTGTCTATGAGATGAAAAAGGGAAAGCCAGTCCTTGTTCATTGTGCTGCGGGTATGCAGCGCTCTGCCGCAGTCGTTGCTATGTATTTAATCGCAACTCAAGGAATGAATTGGGAGCAAGCACATCGTCATATAAAACAGCGGCGCAACATTGCCTTTTTCCCTGCGGCTAACTTTGAAAAGTCGATTCAAGGATTTTATACGGCGTTTCAAAAAGAGATTCGCCCGCAGCTCGCGCAGTAGGGTCAATTCGTAATACAGCATCTGTACGATATCCAGAGGAGTCATTTGCATATCCACGAGGATTTGTCGTCAGTAGAACAACTCCCGTTTCCCCTGTAGCCGATTCCCACCCCTTCAGCCATTCAATAGACTGATGTATATGCCCACACGCCCATGCCACAATTGGAGGACGTATGAGAATATCAAGGTCACTCGCATAGAGAGTTGATTCTGGGCGTTCTATCCAGTTTCGATTTATCAGCAAAAGACTTGGCGCATAGTGAGTAAGAATAACAACCATTGTGCCTCTTGCTACTTTGAGTTCCTGCTTTATCCAATTCAAATCCTCTTGATGTAAAGTACTTAATGTCTGCGCATCAAATGTGCGGTCATTATCCACCCATGCGCGCTCATGTTCATGAGGAATCACGCCTTCAGCAGGGCGTGACCAGAGTGGTGTTCCAAGAACAATAATACCATCCTCACTATAGACTTTTCCACGCCACATGATCATGAGATTTGGATAGAGTTTCTCATAGCCTCGAAGAATGCCCAGTGCGGAAGGAATTGTCTTTCTACTTCCAGGCTTTAGTCTCCAGAATTCGTGATTTCCAGGAACATAGAGAACCTGCTTCCATGTGCGTGTACACCATTCAAGAAACTTACCAAGTTCCTCAGATTCGGGATCTCCAATATCGCCTAAGAGCGCAAGTACAGGTGCAACAGGTGTTAAGAGTGTAGCATATTCAACAAATGGATTCATCTCCAAATGTAGGTCACTACAGAATTGTATACGCATTCTACCACCGACTAGATTTTAAAGCCGCCAGAAAAGAGCAGGAAATTAATCACATCCACTTGATGCGGAGGAATAAACATATATTTCTGCGGATTCTCCTGTGCATGGAAAAACCATGTTGTCTGCTCCGTATCAATTCGTTTTTTCATAATCATTTCTGTAACATAGTGCTTTAGAACATATTCACACGCCTCCTTCACAGTATCGCGATGCCCTCCCCAGAATCCACCCATCAGAATATTCTCATTTGCCCCAATCATCTCATCGCGAGTAAAATGCTGTCCACTAAGTGCTCTCTCTAAGAGATGCTCCTTGTGTCCACCCACTTGGATAAAAATCTTCTTCGACTCTCGTAAATTAGTAATTGTTTCAGGATTAGGTTCAGAAGTACGCGGATCGCGTGCCCACTGAGTCCAAAATCGTGATAGACCACCATCAATCCAGAAGAACATATCTGTTTTAAAAGGATTTTCGTCAATAACAGACCACATGTAGGCCATCTTACTATGAATCATAGGAGCGTAGGTTGCCAGACGATTGGTTACATCATTCGGATGGCGCGCAAACTTTTTCCACTCGCCAGAATTGAGAATCTGCTCTACAAAGCCCACGCTCCACGCAAGTGGAAAGTTTGTTACATTCTGCTCAACTATTTTTGTGGGAAGACCTGCTCGCACCTGTTCAATAATATGTCTTAGTGGAGGCTCTGTATAGATAACCATAGGTGCCTTAATTTCGATTGTAGCCAAGAACCATTTGACATAGTCCTCAAACTTCCGCCCATCGGCAAGTTCACGACCAATATCAATAAGACATGTAACAAGCGTAATTTGATTCCATGTTCCTTTAGTTGTTTCTTCCATTAGTATGCCTAAAGTCTGTTTATTTAAGCAGGATTAGAAATGCTAGAGACAACTGTGGTAAGTTGTTACTATCCTTTGCCCCAGGCAAAACACACACTTGAAGAATATACGCAGTGGATCTATCAGTTTCTACGATTTGTAGATTCACCCATTGTTATTTTTAGCGAAGGACCAGCGGCAGATATGCTACAGGAGATGCGAGCCAGTGCAAATCTCGCAGATAAATTTCTACTCATTCGTAAGCCGTTTCAGAGCCTGAAATTCTCGGGTCCTGAGTGGGATGCAAAGTGGACAGAGGAATTGGAAAAGAGTAATTGGCGTGAAATTCACAACATTAATCTTTATAAAATTTGGGCAAATAAGTCCTTTTTTGTTCAAGAGGTAATTGAATACAATCCTTTTAATACAGATAAGTTTGTCTGGTGTGACGCTGGGTGTTGGCGTGACCCTGTTACTGTACAAGTTTGTGGACCTGGATGGCCGATGGCATCAAAGATTGAAGCTAAGCATATTCATCTACTTGCGATGGAATCAATGGATCCTTATCTGGCAAAGGTAAGGGCACAGCAGCAATGGACACACAGCCAAGTCATCAAAGAAATTCCTACGCAACTTGTCTTAACAGTCTGCGGAACAATGATTGCTGGAGACCGCGAGGCGTGGGCTGCGTTCGCACCGGCCTTTGAGAAGACTCTTGAACTTTTCATTGAGCACTCTCAGTTTGCGGGCGATGACCAGGCTGTCTTGACTTCAACTGCCCTGTGGCTTCACGCATCTGACCCTGAACATGCTCCGCTTTTCTACAAGGCACCTACCACAACGCATTTCTTCCGCTATGGAGACTATGGTATTGGAGATAACTGGTTCGCGTTTCAGCAGCATTTTTCCCGTCACAATTTTAGACTGGAACTCTCAGATTCTCAACGTACCGTGTAACAAGGCCATCCCAGTCCCATGCCTCACGCACCCATTCACGAATCTTTGCTCTCAGTGGCAGGGAGACAATACGATTCCTTTCAATTGCCTCATGAATCTTTTGAGTGCTCGCCAAGTCGACCTCGGGAATCACAGTGACCCAGGGTAACATAGGAAGTTCATTCGCCGCAGACTCAGAGAGTACAACTCCCAGACCTGCTGCCATCGCCTCCTTTACAACAAGAGGAGTTCCATTTTCGCCATCACTCAGTAAGACAAAATTTCCGTAGTCACTAAGTATATGAAGGAGAAGAGAACGAGGCTCGAGTTCACCACGATAATTCGGATGTCCATAGGGACCCTTTCCAATATAATCAACCTGTTGAAGCCAATGAGTCAAGTGCTGGCGCTTTCGAGGTTCGACTTTGGCCAATGTAACAGAGCGCCCTGAGAACTGTGGTGTCTCTGTGAAACGAAAACTATCCGTATTTACACCATTTCGCATGAGAAATACTTTGCCTGTGGGCAGTCCACCCATCTCTAGGTAGGTGCGGCGATCCTTTTCTGAAATTGTATATAGGTGTACGCCATAGTTGCGAACAGCATCTGAAATCCCTTGAAATACCTTGCGATATCCGTCGTGGTCCCACTTTTCGGGTCTTTCAATATAGGGATAATGGCTAGAGATACAGACTTTCTTAGCACGCAGTTCCATGAGAATATCCCAAAAGACATCATAGTGAACATGCGCAACATCAAAGGCACCCGTATTGACTTTTGAGATAATCTCCTGTCGATTCGGTGTATTGATAATCTCTACAGTATGTCCCTTTGAGCGAAGTACAAGGGCATAGTCCCAGATGAGCTGCTCGACAGCACCCCAACCTGTAGGAGGAATCGTCATGATACCTGGTCCTATCAGTGCTATACGCAACGGGGTCAAAGGCGCAAGGACGCTCCATTTCTTCAGATACGTGCGTGCGCGAAGTCGCCAATCAAGATTCTCAACGGCCCAAGCACGAATCTCCTTTCTCTTACTCATGCCAATCACACACATTTCAGAAATCTCCTTAGTCAGGTCGACCTCACTACCAACAATACGAATCCACGGGACATCACGTGGTAAATTTGCCGCAGCTTCTTCACTACAGAGAATCGCACATCCAGCCGCAAGTGCTTCACCAATTACAAGAGGATGTGCTTCTGCCTTACTTAAGAGCACTAAACAAGCATAGTCGGTGAGGCTCTTATAGACCTGTTCACGAGTCCATTCTCCTTTGTATCGATCATCCTTGGGAAATCCGTTAATTGTAATTGGACCAGCAAAATCAACGAGGGGGCATGAAAGAAGCCGCATCTGTCCCTTACGCTCTTCAATCTTTCCAACACAGATGGCACGACCAAATCGCGGCAGAGGTGCACAATAAATTGAATCCGTACGAGTTCCATTTGGCATGATCCAGATCTTTTCTGCAGGAACCAAGCCGATTTCTTGATAGGTTTTTGCGATACGGTCGGATAGAGCTACAAGTGTCACTTGCCGTGCATGAAGCATTTGCGAGGTGACAATAAACTTTCCCATATAACCATCTTGTATAAGGCGATACGGTTGGTCAAGGTAGGCATAATGTGTTGTAAGTAGACACTGAATATCAGGAAATTTCTGAAGTACAGGAATTAGATGGATAAAATGGTCATCATATTGACAGTGGACTACTTGAGGCCGAAAACTCTCTACGAGTGGAACAAGTTCCTTCTCAACGGCTTCTGTATGAAGGACCTTCACATCGGCACCCTCTTGTTCAAGTGCCCAAGCAAAATCCGCAGCAACATTTTCACAAGCACCCCATCCATCACATGGCCACGGACCTGCTCCAGTACTAATCAAGAGAATACGCATTCACTTGATGAGTATTTACGAAATGGCTTAAGTGGCTAATAGCCGCCACGGAGACGGAGAACAAGGTGAAGAGTTGACTCCTTCTGAATATTGTAATCGCTCAGTGTGCGATTGTCCTCAAGCTGCTTGCCAGCAAAAATGAGGCGCTGCTGATCGGGCGGAATGCCCTCGCGGTCTTGAATCTTCTGCTTGACATTCTCAATGGAATCCGAGGGCTCCACATCCAGCGTGATGGTCTTACCCGTGAGTGTCTTCACAAAAATCTGCATTGTTCTGTATAGACTCTATAAAATATTTTTAGACCGGTTTTCCCTGACCCCTCCTTAGCCCCAATAACAACCACTCTCAACCTCCTCAGCACCACCAGGTGTATCTTCAAGTCGTGGCCAGACCCAAGCATCGTTCCAGAAACTTGAAATAATGGAGTGATTCTGCCACCTCTTGCCTTTGATACCAAACAGTACCTGAATGGCCCCACCCATAACAATACAGACTTTTCCACGCATCCGTAGTTCATGACCAATTACCATACCGAGTGCACCGCATCCAATTAAGACGATTTCTGCATTTTGCTCCATGACATGATTCACTACATGAGCCACCGCGGCCTCACATGATGTTACTGTATTAGGCCATTCCGCACGACCTTGAGCAAGTCGTGGAGAGTACCGTGTTTGTACAGGTAAATATGTTGCTTTGGGTAAAATAGCACGTCCACTCCAGACAGCATCCGAGTGACTCGCCTGTAGGCACGCAGTGTCTGCAAATGAACTAACCACGGCAACACGACGGCCTTCAAGAGCCGCAGTCCACTGATATGCCTCGGGTACATAATACGGCTCAAGGGCTCGTAGAGGTAGATACGGTCCGCGCTTACCAATCATACGGAGAAAATCAAGTTCATCCGCAGCAATCGGCTTGTACCACCCTGCAACAAGTAAATCAGAATCTTGGATTGCAGCAAGTGTCTTACGAACCCAGATAGCAACACTCGCAGGTGTAGTGGGAAACACACCTGCATTTCTCTCCAGTTGTAGATAATGGCGTGGTTCGAGTTGTACACCCTTGTGCCGACTTAAGAGCACCTCCATTTCAATGGTGCCATTACGACCCACCAAAAAACCCTTTTTTTCAGCAAGAGCACCCTTAATACCGTTCTTTATTTTTTCACTAAAATCAAATAGTTCCATCTAGATGAACTTTGCGCCTCCCGTTTAACTATCTCCTAGGCGATACCCCCTTCCCTGAAAGGGTCTAAATCCGGTAGTCTCATTGGCAACTATAGGTTGCTGAACATCCGTAAAGAGAGGGGCAGGTTCAGGGGGAATAGGAGTTCCTGGCCTCGGCGCCATAGGCATAGGTGCCAAAGGCGCCATAGGTGCCCTATAATCCACCGCCTGTTCAAACTCGAGCGGAATCTCATCGCCATCAAGATAGACCTCGGCCGCAGGTTCTGTCTTCTCTACAAAGAGGTCCACTGTAATACCAAGTTCCGCAATCGGCAACTGAATCTGTCGGCCCTGCTGCAAAACACCCATGCGAGAAAATGCTGTTTCAAGGACAGGCATAAAATCCGCATCAAACAAACTACTATCAATGGGTCGCAGGACAATCCGTGTAGCCTTAGGCAAAGAATCACTCTCAAAAGCCTCAATGGTAACAGTCTCTCCAGAACCCTCGAGGTGATTTGAAGCGAGCATCCATTCGGGCATAAATACACGATTCTCAGTAACACCTGTAACAGGATTACCCAGTGCCGTGATAAAACTACTTTCACCGTCAGGGTGAAAGATGCGTAGAAACACGCGTGTATCACCATGATTCTCCAGCATCCACTTTGACCAGAGTTCCTGACTTGCGCGGACTACAAATGAGTCCTCCGTGACTTCATCTGCATAACAATCTGAATACAATTGGCAATCCATTGTGTTATAGGTCCAACCTACTTACATCAACTTCAAATTTTTGTCGCCGCGTCTGCTAGAATGGGCTACCAAAACCACACCTTATCCTTCAAAAAAACCATTGAAGCACTAACAAGTCTTAACCAGATACAGAAACTCATTTTGTTTGAACGATTTCTTCCACTGATGAATGAATATGAGTGCCGCTGCTACTATTTTGCTGTTCTCTTTCACACAATGCGTTTTATTATAACAGTCGGCTCACTCATTGTACCCGCACTCTTATCTATACAATACTCAGCCCCTGGGCAGGCTGGAGGAGCCACAGACTTCTCTTATGAAATTTACTGGGTCACTTGGGTCATCTCGCTTCTTGTAACAATTAGTAATGGAATTCTTACACTTTTTAAGATAGAAAAAAAATACTATCTGCTACATACAAATTTAGAGCATATTCGTTCCGAAGGCTGGCAGTTTATCGGTCTCAGCGGTCGCTACAGCGGATTTCATACACCTTCAGAGAAACCCACACACACAAATCAATTTCTCTTTTTCTGTCATACTCTGGAGAAAATCAAAATGAAGCAGGTTGAGGAGGAGTATTTTAAAATTAATGATACAACACATACAAGTAGCCAATCAAAACCGCCCGAATCTGAAAAGGCACAACTCACTTCAGATGGTCTTATTCCACCAACACCACTCAATCATGTTCTCAAACAACTATTAACAAATATGGGGCAAACAGTAGATGGCACCAGCCAGCAAACAGAGGTGTCAGTGCGACCCCCACTGTCACAGATTACCCCTCCCAAAGAGTCCATTTTGCAAAGTACACCAGACCTGTCCCCGAAAGAGTCCGTTGTCAGGATGGGAACCGAAATACCAACCTCGCCGTTGGGGAATAGACCACCGAATTCGGAAAACACATAATTGTTTCTCGTATGCCATGAATGTTCAAGATGACCGACAAATTAAGGCATGTGAAAAAGATCCGAACTGTGATGTACCGTATCATCAGCCCGGCTCAGCAGCGGGCCTTCCACCCTTTCGTGATAGTAATATCAAAAGTTGTGCGGAGATGACTGCTCGTATCCGTGCGGAAAATCCCAATGTGACGCGAGTGAGTTTTCAGGGTCTCTGTCCAAATGGCAAGTCAAAAATTGCTCTTGCTGTGGACCCAGACGAGGACTACCATTTCTGGCGTCAAGATTCAAACGGTTGGTGGTCAGGAAAACCAGGAAGTCTCAAGGTCTCAAACAAGGACGCATCGGGTCGGCTTGTGTATGACCCTGCTCTCTCCGACCGCGACTGGTCTGAAAAGGGTTCAAGTCTAAATTATACGCATTTCTGCTCCTACTACTGTGTTCCGAGGGACAGGCACCTCTTTATGAAGGTTGGAGGCGCTGGCCACGTCTCGTCTCAAGCCAAGCAGCACCGTTATTCCGTAACAAGGCGTTCTTCGGATCCCACAGGAAAAGGGCCTCGACGCAATCGTACCGTTCGGAAGGGTCGGGAGTAATCATCTTTGTAAGAATCTCCATAATTAGGTCACCCTTCTCAATCCAACGAGCGTCGCCAGTGAATTCAGGTAGAGTTATTTGTACTTTGAGTACATTCAACAGTACCGCTCCGAGAGCAAACGCATCAAATCCCGTCCAATATGTACTCCAGAAAGCGACCCAATCCTGTTTTTGAAAGGAAGCGCTACGTTCTGTAAATTTCTGTAGTTGACTTTTTGCGGTGGCCTTTGATAGTTCAAGAATATCCTCTGCTGTTGAGAAAACCGGTTTTCCATAGATACACTCATCAATCGCAGCTCCAAGCGATACTTTATCACGAAGACCGGTAATAATGGTGACTTCAGGGGGCTCAGAATCATACTTAGGGTCATAGACCTTCCAACGACTTCCAAGTGTATTCTTATTAATTTGGCGGGCACTAAATGACATTCCAAAGTCAAGAAGACGAGGCACGCCAAGCGGATCAATTAAGATATTTGAACGGTGAAGGTCATAATGAACAACGCCCTGTAGCGCCAGATATGCACAGGCCTCAAGAAGGTGCTCAAAAAATTCAAAATAATCAAAGGAACCCGGTCGTAGATTCTTTCCAGCAAGACTACTGAAAGCTTGACCTCCAAAATCACTGATTATCTGTTTTAATGCCTCAGGCTCCTCCGTCTTTGTAATTTTACAGGCATTCCAATTTGCCGAGCCTGATGGAACGGGTTCACAATTTGTGAGTTCGGGTAGTACATAATAATTTTTCCAAAGTGGAGCCTTCCGAAGTATCGCTGCTATTTCGAGCTCAACGGCAGCATCCATTTTTAGTGTAATCTTACCAACCTGCTTTGCTCGGCGGTCGCCACGTGCTTGTCCGCGACAAAGTAATGGTGGACTCACAGCACAGCCGTATGTACCCTGTCCGATGACTGCGCCTCCTCGAAGCATTCTAGACTTCACACAGAAAGGAACGTCTGCTTTTCTTCTCCGCAAATAAGAACTCACGGTAGATGTCGCAGACACTCCTTTTCATAGGAACGGCCCTGCTTCTTACAGTCCTTCTTATTGAAATTTTTCGCCCTCGATTTATCTCCGAGGGATTTGAATCAGTTATATCATTTGATACCTCCTATTTTGCCACCCTGGCTCCTAAACGAGGCGATGTTGGACCAAGTTCTGAAGAGGGTGGATATCTTCGCGATAGTCGCTATTTTAGTGGATATGCCTCAGTGCAACGCCTTGGTGTTAAAAATGACTTTTGTCGGATGGTTCAATCAAAGGGATCTCCTAATGTGATCTTCTTCGCCTGTGCGCTTGCGGGAACAGAGAATCTCTCCTCTGTAGAATTTCGTTCGTCCACGACCAAAGATGGATTCAAACTGAGTCGGGATGATTATATGCGAGATGTCGATAACGATGGTCGTGACGACTATTGTCGTATTTTGAAGGCAAAAGATGGCTCGTATCAGCCCCTCTGTAATCGTGCGACGGATACTGGATTTGATGACCGCCTCGTACTTGATTCTGAGCCACCCGATGATATTAAGATGTTAAATACTTTCTACGATGGGTGTGTATTCTGGTATCGCTTCCGCGATGATATGGTTGATTATGTGAATAATACACAACTCTTAACGGCAGGTGCCATTAAAATAGACGAGAAGCCGCGGCCCGAAGTGACAAAAGGCCTTAACTTCAATGGAATTGACCAGTTCCTACGACTCGGTGATAGTCCTGACCTCGATATGGGCTATATTGTACCGCTGCGAAGCCTCCGTGCACTCTGTTTCTGGGTCTACTTTGACCAATTCACAAACAATGCGCATATACTGGATTTCGGAAATGGAGCAGGGAATGATAATGTCTATGTGGGCATTATTGGACGTGGCGATGCTCCTGTGAGCGCAGATGAAATCCGCCCAACGGATGAAGAGCAGAGCACAGTCCCTACAGGAAATACAGGACAGCAGAAGGTTCCGGAAGTTACACCACAAGAATTAATGAAAACCAGTTCGGCCAATGTCGATGAGTATACATCTACGGGATTTGAAATGTTTCCGCGGAAACTTCCTCCGAGCCGTGTTGTACCCTTTCAACCGAAGATGGGAAAACCGAACATGGCGACTCTGATATATGAAGTGTGGGACAAGAAACAGCGCAAAATGCGGATTAAGATTAATTCAGTGATTCCATTGGCAAAATGGACTCATGTTGCCATTACGGCAGTAGATATGGATTCTTCCCGACCGAGTATTAAGGTATATATCAATGGCGAAGATGTCTATACAAAAGTCTCTGGATTTCTACCGCAAGCCTCGACGACCACAAATAACTACATTGGCAAAAGCAACTGGATGAGTGCTACGAGCGAATATGAAAACAAAGATGATTTTTTCAAAGGCTCAGTGTTTGATGTACGTGGCTATAAAACACCAATGAGCGCTAAGAAAATAAGTGATAGTGTTACATGGGGAAAAAAACTCTTGGGTATTAAATAGAATGGGGCTAACAAACTCAAAGCCCGAGGCAGGCAGCACAGATGGAGGGCTGGAGGGGCTAAATAATACTGGAATTGGTGCTGTGAACAGTCTCCAGAAGAATATTGAGAATGTAAAGAAACAGATTGGAGAGTTGCGTACAAATGTAAATGCGATGAAGGCATCGTCTGGAAATCATCCTGCGGTGAATGCTGCAAATCATGCGGCGTCTGCTGCAGAGAATGCTGTAAATGCCGCGGAGAAGCTTAATAACGCCAACAAGGGCAATACTAATGGCAATAAGGGTAATACTAATGGCAATAAGAGCAATAATAACGCCAATAAGGGTAATAATAACGCCAATAAGGGTAATAATAACGCCAATAAGGGTAATAATAACGCCAATAAGGGTGCCAATAATGCGGCGAACGCCGCAACTAATGCTGCTAATGCGGCAGTAGAGGCTGCCAACGCAGCAAATGAAGCAACTACTGAACCAAATGGAAATGCTGCTGCAACTGTAGCAGCCAATGCCGCTACGGTTGCTGCTAATGCTTCTACAGTTGCAGCCAACGCCGCTGCTGCTAATGCGGCCCCTGGAACAAATGCAAATACCGCTGCGGCAAATGCAGCGGCAGAGACGGCAACAGCTGCTGCAACAGAGGCTGCTACCAATGTAGCAAATGTTGTGCCTGCTGAACCCCCTATAAATGCTAACAAACAGGCAGGAGGTCGCCGCAAGTCGCGCAAGAATCGTAAGAATCGCAACCGCAAGCAGTAGAAACCCTGCAAGTCTCTTTCAGAGACCCCGCCCCGCAAGGGGGTACAAGTCTCTTTCA
>Ga0208872_1000403_pt1 | contig 33579 bp, 26 predicted proteins | sample CryBogCBH12Aug08_FD_185508 | JGI IMG/M metagenome (GOLD analysis project Ga0208872, IMG submission 185508) | Freshwater microbial communities from Crystal Bog, Wisconsin, USA - CBH12Aug08 (SPAdes) | ecosystem: Environmental > Aquatic > Freshwater > Lake | place: Crystal Bog, Wisconsin, USA...
AGTCACAGCAAAAGGATTATCCCATACAACCTGTCCCTTTTAACCAGGTGCATGTACATGACCATTTCTGGAAACCCAGAATGCAGATTAATGCAACGGTAACACTGCCTTATATTTTGGCGGAATGCAAAAAAAATGGCAGGATAGATAATTTCCTGGCAGCTGCCGGTAAAAAGGAAAATAAATACTGTTCAGCATATCCGTTTGATGATACAGACCTGTACAAATGGCTGGAAGGAGCATCTTATTCCCTGGAACAGGATCCGAACCCAATTCTCTCAAAATACCTGGATACGCTGATTGCAATTATAGGAGATGCACAGGAGTCTGATGGTTATCTCTATACTTTCAGGACAATCAAACCGAAAGTGCCGCATGAATGGATAGGTGCAAAACGCTGGCTGAAAGACGAGGAACTAAGCCATGAACTCTATGATGCAGGGCATTTATATGAAGCAGCGTATGCACATTATCATGCAACCGGCAAAAAAAACTTATTAAATATTGCATTGAAAAATGCAGACCTGCTGGTAAAGGATTTTGGGTATGGCAAGCTGGAAATTTATCCCGGTCACCAGATTGTTGAAGTAGGCCTGGCCAAACTGTACCGGATCACCGGAAACCAAAAATACCTGGATCTGGCAAAATTCTTTCTGGATGTAAGGGGGCCAAACGGAGAGTCTTATAATCAGGCAAATAAAAAAGTTGTGGAACAGAAGGAAGCAGTAGGCCATGCTGTAAGGGCAGCCTATATGTACAGTGGCATGGCAGATATTGCAGCATTGACCGGAAATTCTGATTATTTAAAAGCCATTGATACGATCTGGAATGATGTGGTATCAAGAAAATTATACATCACTGGAGGAATTGGCGCAACGGGAAATGGGGAAGCTTTTGGAGATGCGTATGAACTGCCCAATATGAGTGCTTATGCAGAAACCTGTGCAGCTATAGCCAATGTATACTGGAATAACCGGATGTTTTTGCTGCATGGAGATGCTAAATATATTGATGTGCTGGAACGTACTTTGTACAATGGATTGTTATCAGGTATTTCTTTAAGTGGGGATAGGTTTTTTTATCCCAATCCACTGGCTTCGGTAGGCCAGCATGACAGGAGCGGCTGGTTTTCCTGTGCCTGCTGTATTACCAATATGACCCGGTTTTTACCTTCTATACCCGGCTATGTATATGCACAGGATAAAAATAACCTGTATGTAAACCTCTTTATGAGTAATAGCAGTGATATTATGCTGAGTTCCGGTAAAGTCAATATCAGCCAGACTACCGAATACCCCTGGAAAGGTAAAGTAGATATCACCATCAATCCGGAAAAGACAGGCAGTTTCAGCCTTTCTGTGCGTATACCAGGCTGGTTACAACCGCAGCCGTTACCGGGAAATTTGTATACATCCACAAGTCCTGCTCAAAAAGCAGTCATTACTGTAAACGGGAAAATTGTTGAATACCCGGTTGTAAAAGGGTATGCAGTAATTACCAGAAGCTGGAAAAAGGGCGATCAGGTTTCTGTAGACCTGCCCATAATTCCGCAGCGTATTTATGCAAATGAACAGGTAAAAGCTGATAAGGGAAGATTTGCTATTCAAAACGGCCCGATTGTATATTGCCTGGAAGGGATTGACAATAAAGACAGTGCAGTACAAAACATTGCGATTGATAAAAATGCATCCCTTGAAGTGCATTATCATCCGGAATTATTAAACGGCCTAAATACCATCACCACAGAAGGTATTTCCACCAAACGCCGGTTAAACAGCACCGATCTGATTTCCACAGCACAAAAAATTACCGCCATTCCCTATTATGCCTGGGATAACAGAGGTTCCGGAGAAATGGAAGTTTGGATTCCTTATTCAGTTGAATCGGCAAGGCCACTACCTGCACCCACCATAGCCAACAGAAGTAAGGTAACAGGTTCTATTCAATCAAAATCATTGAAAGCCATTAACGACCAGTTAGAGCCGGCAGATTCTAAAGACAATACAGTACCTTATTTTCATTGGTGGCCCAAAAAGAACAGCACGGAATGGGTGGCCTATACATTTGATACTGTCCATACGGTAAGTTCCTGTAAAGTGTACTGGTATGATGACGGTCCCTGGGGTGGGTGCCGTATCCCTGCTGCCTGGAAGATTTATTATCAAAAAGATGGGCAGTGGATTCCTGTTAAAAACACTTCATCTTATGAGATTGCAAAAGACAAATACAATTCGGTAAGTTTTGAACCGGTAAATACCACTGCTTTAAAACTGGAAGTACAATTGCCGGTTGATAATGCCAGTGGGATACATGAGTGGATGGTGGAGTGATAAACATTAAAAAAGCCATACTGGATTTCAGTATGGCTTTTTTAATTTCGTTTGATTAATAATCCCGTTTTACAATTTGATATTTACAGCAAACATAAAATTGGTTCCGGCCATTGGGAAGAAACCATTTTGAGTATTTAATTCCCCGCCGGAAGTATAGGCATAAGTCCAGCCATTGGCCACATACAAATTATTGAAAATATTATTGGCCTGTCCGATCAGGGTCCATTCTTTAAATACCAGATTTTTGATGGTATAAACGGCTCTGAAATCTTCCGTAAAAAATCCTTTCAGGCTTCTGGCAGCATTCTGGGTATTGTCTAAATACTGTTTGCCTACATACTTACTGAATAAACTTAATTCCAGGTTTTTAACTGGCAGGAAATGAATACCCGCACCCCCAATCAGGTTGGGTGAGAAAGATATGTCTGTATTGTTATGCTGAACAGAATCCTGTCCACCTGTATCCCAGTTGTCAATAAATTCAGTAAATGCTTTTATTTTATTCTGGCTGAGGGTTAGGTTAGCGGTAACATTGAACCATTTTGTAAAAGCATACCCACCTTCCAGTTCAATACCTGTTCTGTAACTGTTGGGTGTATTGATACGGGTATAGGTACCCACATCATTGATTTTACCGGTTAATACCAGTTGATTTTTGTAGAACATGCCATAGGCATTGACATTGAAATGGTAGAAACTGGTTTTCTTTTCAATACCCAGTTCTATATCGTGTAAAGTTTCTGCTTTTGGCTGACTGGCCAGGCTGGCCTGAAAATCGTTCCTGTTTGGTTCTTTATTGCCCACGGCATAACTGGCATAAGCCTGAAAACCGTTTTTATGATAGGTAATCCCTGCTTTTGGATTAAAAAAACTAAAGTTCCTGGATATATCCAGGGTGGGAGACCCTTCAAATCCGTCCATTACATGTTTCACGAACCGGTACTGAACGTCGGCAAAACTTTGCCATTGCGGTGAAAACTGGTGCTGCCACTTAACATAGATATTGGCATCTGTTTTCAAAGCAGGATATTTATAATACTGAAAATTATTAACCGGTTCAATGGCTGTCCAGATTACATTGCCAAAATGAGAACCATCATAATTGTTCCAGCCACCGCCGATGGTTAATTCATCATTATTCTTTTTATACTGAAGGGACAATATCTGCCCGAAAAAATAGTTTTTCAACCAGCGGTCGCGGATCAGGTCGGAAGTGTCATTACCCACTACCGGCAGGTTATAATCGCTTAAAGCCTGTTGTGCCACATATTCTTCATAATACCCTTTTCCGAAAGTAAGGAAAAAGGCAGTGTTGAAATTCCAGAATTTGTTGATAGACTGGTTATAGAATAACTGGTAATGGTTTTGCCAGTAATTGTCTGTTTGATTACTATAAGGGGTACCCGGTTTTTGGGTGCCGGCAGGGTTATAAGTACGGTCGGTTTGTAACTGAGTGGAATCTATCCCATACCAGGCCTGGTAGGTTTTTTCCTTGCCCATGAACAGGTTAAACCGGAGGGAATTGGTTTTGCCGATATAGGCCACGGACCATGCCATTGATTTCAGGTTACTGAAAGCCCGGTCGATATACCCGTCGCTGGTAATACTGCTTAACCTGCCATCAATCGTAAAATGCCCGCCCAGTAAGCCTGAGCCAAATTTGAGGGTATTTTTCCAGGTATTGAATGAGCCGACACTATTGTTGAGTTCAGTATAAGCTTTTTCATGAAATTCGTTGGTGGAAAGGTTAATAGTAGCCCCGAAAGCTCCGGCGCCATTAGAAGAAGTACCCACCCCTCTTTGAATCTGAATAGAGCCAACAGAAGAGGTAAAATCGGGCAGATCTACAAAATAAGTGCCCATTTCTTCCGCATCATTATAGGGAATGCCATTTAAAGTTACATTGATACGGGACGCATCACTGCCCCGAATGTGCATATAAGTATATCCAACTCCATTTCCGGCATCAGAACTGATATAGATGGAAGGAGTTTGGTTGAGTAAAACCGGGAGATCCTGGCCAATATTATTTTTAGCCAGCTCCTGTGCGGAGATATTTGTCTGGGCAAATGGCGCGGCTGCATTAGCCCGGATAGATTTTACTTCCAGAGGCTGCAGGAAAAGGTCCAGGCTTTTGAGTGAAATGATAATACTGGCTGTTTTTTCTGAGGGCCCGATTTTTTGTTCCGCATCAGAATACCCGACACTGCTTGCTTTAATACTGAGGGTTTCTTTTGCAATTTTACTCAATTTAAAATTACCCTGGTCATCTGCAATCAGTATCTGATTATTTGCATAAACAGTAGCAGCCGCCAGTGGTTTTTTTGTAACTGCATCAATTACTTTTCCGGTAACGGATGTTTTTTGTGTTTGACTGATGGCAATCAGGTTTACGGTAATGAATGCCATCGTTCCCAAAATTTTCTTCATTTTTCTGGTTTAAAGAGGTCAATAAATTTTTGGGAACAGGGAAAAGCTCTGGAGAGGTGATATGTAATGTGAATCGCCTTCCCTTCGCAGGAATTACCCTGTTCAGGTTCAACGGGTTTGTTCTCAGCCTTCCGTTAGGAAAGCACCCCGAGGAATTATCTCACTGCAAATGTAACAGAGTTTTTTATTTTTAACATTGTAACTTTTGACCTGTATTTACGTTTAATGTAAAAAGAATGTTATGAAAAGACTGATGATAGTGCTGGTACTGTTTTCCTGCTTTTTTATGGTGGAAGCCCAGCAAGTAAAAAATGTGGTACATGATTCCAATGCAGAAATAAGGCAGGTAGGCAGTTTTAACGGCGTTACGGTATCCGGTGCCGTGAATGTATATATTTCCCAGGGTTCTGAAAATGCGGTTGCCATCAGTACCGAGGGGGGGGAGAATGCTAAAATAAAGACAGAAGTGCGGGATGGGATTTTAAGAATCAGCCCGGAAAGCGGTACCTGGAGTTTCTGGAATTGGGGCAGTGAAAGAAAAATAAAAGCCTATGTAACGGTAAAAGACCTGAAAAGGCTGGAAGCTTCCGGTGCAAGTAAAATATTTATTACAGATAGAATAACTGTTTCCAATATTAAAATTGAAATAACCGGTGCCAGCAGTATTAAAGGGGATATAGCTGCGGAAACCATTAAAATGGAAGTAAGTGGCGCATCGAACGGTATATTAAGCGGTACAGCAGATAATCTGAATATTGAAGTAACCGGTGCCAGTACTTTCCGGGCAATGGACCTGGTAACCAATACCTGCAGTGCAGAAGCCAGTGGTGCCAGCAGTATACGGGTAAATGTACAGAAAGAGTTTTTACTGGCAGATGCCAGTGGTGCCAGTACCATCCATTATAAAGGGTCTCCTTTAATCAGAAATTTTGATAGCAGTGGAGCTTCTTCTATAAAAAAAGACGACAATTAGTAAAATATATTTGGGAGCGTAGCTTTCTGCCCTTACTTTTGCACCCCATTACATCGCGAGGTAGAGCAGCGGTAGCTCGTCGGGCTCATAACCCGAAGGTCGGAAGTTCGATCCTTCCCCTCGCAACTTAAAAAGAAAGCCTCTAATGAGGCTTTTCTTATTTTTGGGATAATATTAAAAAAAAGAGATTGAAATCTGGTTTTGTAAACATATTTGGAAAGCCTAATGCAGGTAAAAGCACTTTGCTGAATGCATTGCTGGGTGAGAAGCTGGCCATTGTATCTTCTAAAGTACAAACTACCCGTCACCGGATTAAAGGCTTTTTAAATAAACCCGGCGAATACCAGATAATCTTTTCGGATACACCAGGGATTATTGAGGCTAAATATAAACTGCATGAAAGAATGATGCAGGCCGTAAAAAGTGCACTGGAAGATGCAGATGTGGCACTACTGATTGTGGATGCGAATGATAACCTGGAAGAATGTGACCATATTTTTCAGCAATTACATTTAAAAGTGCCCTCCATTATTGTGCTGAATAAAATAGATGAGGCCAGGAATGGGAGGATTGCAGAAGCAGAATTGTTCTTTGCAGACAAACCCTATTGTAAAAAACTGATTAAAATATCTGCACTGCAGCAACATCATTTACAGAAACTGCTGGCTGCTGTGATTGAAATGTTGCCTGAAGGAGTGCCTTTTTACAATGAGGAGGATTTGAGTGATTTACCCACTAAGTTTTTTGTGAGTGAAATCATCCGTGAAAAGGTATATGAGTTGTTTCAGGATGAAATTCCTTATCATGTAGCCGTGCTGGTAAATGAATATAAAGAAAAGGAGACCCTGGTTAAGATACAGGCTGATGTAATTGTTCAAAGGGAAACACAGAAAGCCATTATTATTGGTGAAAAAGGGCAAATGATCCGTCAGTTGGGGATGATGGCCAGGAAAGATATTGAAGCCTTTATTCAGCAAAAGATATTCCTGGAATTATTTGTAAAAGTAAGGCCTAAATGGAGGGATAATGACCTGCATTTAAGGGAGTATGGCTATAATTAATAAGGGTTTCATTAAATTAAGTAATTTAAAGCAGGATTTGCTTTCATAAACAGAACATACAACATGAACTATACAGTTGCCATAGTAGGAAGGCCAAATGTGGGAAAGAGCACTTTTTTTAACCGTATGCTGGAACAGCGTAAAGCCATTGTGGATGATATAAGCGGTGTAACCAGGGACAGGCAGTACGGGATTGCCGATTGGAACGGTAAATCTTTCAATGTAATTGATACCGGTGGTTTTGTACCGGATAGCGAAGATGTATTTGAAAAGGAGATCAGAAAACAGGTTAAGATAGCTATTGAAGAAGCCAATGCCATTATATTTATGGTGGATGTAGCTACAGGAATTACAGAACTGGATCAGTCAATGGCCCATATGCTGCGCAGAACACCTAAACCGGTTTACCTGGTGGTAAATAAGGTGGATAACGGGGAAAGGCTACTGGATGCAACTGAATTTTACAGCCTTGGATTTGATGTAATTTATACTTTAAGCAGTATAAGTGGAAGTGGTACAGGTGAATTACTGGATGCAGTAACAGCGGAAATAAAAGAACTGGATCCTAAAGACCCGGAAGAAAAAGCGCAGCTTCCGAAATTTGCTATCATCGGACAGCCCAATGTAGGAAAATCATCTTTACTAAATGCCTTAATAGGAACGGAAAGAACAATTGTGAGCGATATTGCAGGCACTACCCGGGATACGATTCATACACATTATAACCTGTTTAATAAAGAGTTTATTCTGATAGATACAGCAGGATTGCGCAAGAAAAGCAAGGAAAAAGATGACCTTGAATTTTATTCAGTGATACGTGCCATTAATGCCATGGATGAGGCAGATGTCTGTATGCTGGTCATTGATGCTTCCAAGGGCATTACCGCACAGGATGTAAGTATCTTTAGTCTTGCTGCAAGGAAGGGAAAAGGAATTCTTGTTTTGGTAAATAAATGGGACCTGATAGAGAAAAAAGAATCCAATACAGCCCGGGATTATGAAAAGGAACTTAAAAGAAAATTAGCACCGTTTTCAGATATACCGGTACTATTTATATCCGTAATAGAAAAGACCAGGATTTTTAAAGTAATTGAAACAGCCCTGGAAGTTTATGATAACAGGCATCGTAAAATTTCCACATCCCAGTTAAATGATATCATGCTTAAAGCGGTGGAATCTTATCATGCTCCGGTAGTAAGAGGCCATGCAGTTAAAATTAAGTATGTAACACAATTGCCAACTGTAGTGCCTTCTTTTGCATTTTTTACCAATTACCCGGATGATATTAAACAGGCTTACAAGAATTATCTTGAAAATCAGTTGCGTACACATTTTAATTTTAGTGGGGTGCCGGTACGTGTCTTTTTCCGTAAGAAATAGGTATAAAAAAGAATCGTTAAAATTTGGATAATCAGGCCAGCCCTATATCTTTGCGCCAATTTAAAACAAATTAAAAAACAAGTACAATGAAAAAAGTTATCGCTTTATTGGCTATCGCTGGTTTCGTAGCATGTAACAGTGGCGAACAAAAAGCTGCTGCTGTTGATTCTGCAAAAACAACTGTTGACACTGCTATGAAAACTATGGATACTGCAGCAAAAGCAGCAGTTGATACAGCTAAAGCAAAAGTTGATTCTGCTGTTAAGAAATAGTAATCCAGGTACTTTGTACTGAATATTACTTCTTGAAAGAAGTTGCATCCCTCTGGTTCTTCAGGGGGATGTTGTTTTATACAAAGGAGGCTTTGATTGCTGCTACTGTTTTCTTTACAGGGAAAAATGAAACCAGCCGGTTGATCACATTTTCCACCAATGCATCCGGACAACTGGCACCACTGGTAATAAGTATTTTTACAGGGTCTTTTTCCGGGATAAAATGATTGATTTCTTTTTGCTCTTTGGTTTTCCAGTTACAATCCACCAGCAGATCCCTGCTGATCATCCTTTCTGCAGAATCTATAAAATAAGTAGGTAATTTTTGTTCGCATAATTCTACCAGGTGAGAAGTATTACTACTGTTATACCCGCCAATTACCACTGCAAAATCTGCATTTACTTCCAGCATACCAGATACTGCTGTCTGGTTATCATTGGTTGCATAGCATAATGTGTCACGGGTATCTGCAAACCTTTCTGCAATAGTTTCCTCTGTAAGCTGGTAATGTTCCTGCATTATTTTTTTCAGGTAATCTGAAATAGCCTGGGTATCAGTTGCCAGCTGGGTGGTTTGATTCACTACACCTATTTTTTGTAAGTGTTTTTCTACATCAAAACCTGCAGAGAATTTTCCTTTAAATACTTCGTAAAACGTTTCTGAAGGATTTTCTCCTGTAATAAATCTGGCCAGTTCTATAGTTTCTTTCATATCATTCACCACAACAGTAGGCGTATAGGAAGATGAATGGGAAAAAGTAGCCCTGGTTTCTTCATGTTTAGCTTTGCCGTGAATAACAATACTGTATCCCTTTTGTGCTATCTGTTCGCTTCTGTTCCATACTTTTTCTACAAAGGGGCAGGTGGTATTATATTTTTCTGTAGGTATACCTTTAGCCTGTAATATCTTTTCTATTTCCAAAGTGGTACCAAAAGCGGGAATCAAAACAACATCTTCACTTGTTATGGTATCAAAAGAAATCACCTGCTTTCCATAAGTATCCTGCAGAAAACGAATACCCCTTTCCTGTAAATCTGCATTTACCTGTGGGTTATGGATCATTTCACTTAATAAAAAAATTCGTTTTCCCGGGTTTGCTGCTATGGTATTAAATGCAATTTCAATGGCATTTTCCACGCCATAACAGAAACCAAAATGCCGGGCCAGGTAAATCTGAATAGGACCGAAATCCAGAAGGGTTGGACTAAAATCTTTCTTTAGCTTGTCTTGCTGTTTGCGTTTTTCTTTAATAGCACTGATTAATGAGCTGCGGTAAATATTGGGAACGTTGAATTTTTTCATTACAGGTATATAACGGAAATCAAATGTACAAAGTTCAGAAATTAAGAAAACCAACAATTTCTTCCAGGAAAAGCTGGTCGGTTGTGTCAAAATGGTTAAGTAATTCACTGTCTGCATCCAGGACAGCTATTACATCGCCATCTTTCAAAATTGGTATTACAATCTCAGACCTGGATAAGCTGCTGCAGGCAATATGTCCGGGAAATTGTTCAACATCCGGTACTATAAGGGTAGCAGCATTCTGCCAGCAGGTACCGCAAACACCCCTGCCTTTTCGGATGCGGGTACAGGCAACAGGCCCCTGGAAAGGAGCCAATACCAGTTCATTATTTTTTACCACATAAAAGCCTATCCAAAGCCAGTTAAACTGTTCTTTTAATGCTGCAGCGATATTGCCCATATTAGCTACCAGGTCAGGCTCCCCTTCCAGTAAAGCTTTAATTTGTGGTACGAGAGATTGGTATTGAGTTTTTTTATCTCCTTTAATCACATTCAGGTCTTCAGCCATTGTGTAATATTTAATGCTTATTTATTTCGGAATAATTGGTACAGTGAAAGATAAAACCATCTTCCACTTTTTTAACGATCTCCATTTTTTTATGCTGACTAATTTCCTTTATCGATAATAGATCAGGGTTATCATCTTCCAGTATCCAGATGATATAAAAATCGGGTAACTGATAAAATTCTTTTACTTCCTGAAGATGCACCCTTTCCGGTACAGTTTCAGTTTTCTGGCCTGTAAAAAAATAGACTGCATGATTCTGGTTGGAATAGAAAAGGTTACTATGCCTTTGCAGTAAGGTATCTGAGCGCATCAACTGTACAACCGGGGAAGTTTGCCAGAATGTTTCTGCATAGCCGGGTATCCCATCTTCTTTGATATCCTGATAAAATGAAAGATCTGACTGGATTTGTTTGAATTGAATTGAAATGTATAAAAGTAATAATCCCGCCACCAGCAGCATTTTTTTCCAGGGTTGTTTTATTATATTTAACCAGCCGGGAAACAGGTAACTGCAGCCAATGATAAATGGGATATAGGCTGGCGATAATAAACGGTTATTGATGGTTTCATACCTGGACAATGTGGCTGATATCAGTATGAAAGCACTGTATATAATAAAAAATGCTGTCAGAATCTTTTCATAGGAATGGTAATGGTCCATACTAAAATTCTGTAACAGGAACAGGACACTGAAAACGAACAAAGCCAGTATGCATATAAGGCCAGCAAACTGATAATGATTTTGAAGTACAGCGAGCCAGTCGCTAAAGACAGACCCTACATATTCCACATTTTTATAAAAAGGAGTAATTCCCAGTTGCCTTTTACCGGTAAGAGTGCCAGTTAAAGTTGTGTTTCTAAGCAGGTTCATTACTACGAGAGATACAGAGACTAGACTGAAAATCAATAAATGTGTTATTTTTTTTCTCCACCCGGATTTTACATTTACCAGCAGTAATATACCTCCTGTGCCAATTAAGGTAATCCCAGCATAGCGTGTAAGAAAAGCAAGAGCAGCTATCAACGAAACCAGCATTAATGCCCCAAGAGAGTGATTGCTGTAATAATTTTTGAAAGCCAGGAAAAATAATAAAGTAAAAAAAATAAATAAGGTCTCAGACCATAGCATCGTATAAATTTCAATCAGGGAAGGGCTTAAAACGATTATACTTAATACCATCCATTTGTACCAGCGATGGGTTGTTACAAACTTTTGAAGAATATATCCTGATATAAAAACAATAGTGCCAAATAATATTCCATTTACAAACGGGGCAAAAACCAATACATCTGAATGGGAAAGAAAGAGTATACAACTTAAAAAAGTTGGGTAAAAAACTGGAAAATCTACCATTGGGTACCCATTAAATTCATAAAATCCTAAACCATGACAGAGATTTCTGGCCGTACTCATATAGACAATTGAATCTGGCGATATGCCTGCCCCATGGATGGATGTACTTATATAAATGAGTATGCATCCAGCCACTGCAGCAATCAGGCTGGCAGTATTTTTAAAAAGTATCTGGTATAACTGCATAATTATTTCTAAGCAGCGAAAATAATTCATAAAATCCAATGTGTTTAGTGTTTAACTCAAATGAAAAATTAAGTTATCAATACCAGATAAAACTGACTTTCGGCATAGGATTTTCATAGTAAGCTTTTTACTTTTAAATAAATAAATGCATTTGAAAAAAAGAAATCCACTACTGGTATGGTTTGGCCTAATCCTGCTGATTAATGTGTTTGGGATTAGTGGTTTTATGCTGATTGAAAAATTCAGTTTTCTGGATGCCCTTTATATGACTGTAATTACCATAACCACTATTGGCTATATGGAAGTAAAACCTTTATCACATGATGGCAGAATCTTTAATATCATTTTCATTATCACCTCATTTACTTCTTATACATATGCTTTGGCCAGCCTTACTAAATATGTAGTGAGTGGAGAATTACATATTTACTTTAAAAACAGAAAACTTATGCAGGAATTGAGTAAAATGCGCAACCATATTATTGTTTGCGGCTTTGGAAGGAACGGTCAACAAGCGGGTAATACACTAAATGCGCATAAAGTGCCATTTGTTGCTATTGATTTCCGCGAACATAATATTGATGATTATTTACAGCATAACCCTGATCTGGTCTATATTAAAGGGGATGCCACCCAGGATGAATTATTAATAAAAGCTGGAATAGACAGAGCCAGGGGTTTAATTTGTGCTTTACCCACCGATGCGGATAATGTATTTATTGTATTGTCCGCCCGCTCTTTAAATGCCAGCATTCAAATTGTTAGCCGGGCTTCCCAGGCAAGTTCTGTGATGAAATTGAAAAAGGCAGGAGCAGACAAAGTAATTATGCCTGATAAAATAGGTGGTACACATATGGCAACTCTTGTAACAAAACCCGATGTGATAGAATTTATAGATTTTTTAAGCGGGGAGCAGGGAGAAAGTATTAATATAGAAAGTGTTGGATATGAAAAATTACCCCCTGAAATCAGGGATAAGCCACTTAAAACGGTGATGGAATGGAAAAAAACTGGGGTGAACTGTATTGGGATAAAGGATGTGGAAGGCCGTTTTATTATAAATCCACCTGTAGAAAGTATTATATCGAAAGGAATGAAAGTTATTGTACTGGGCAATAAACAACAGATTCATGAATTGAAACACAATGTTGGGGAAGAATAAATAACTATTTTCTCTTAGTCAATTTTTCTGCCAGGTAATACTTTTGATTTCTTTTGTGTATTGTCTATATCGCTCTGACGCACTGTTAATTTGATGTCTGCTGCACTGCTGCAGGAGCCGCAGGTAGCCCTGTAAATAGCATTATCATAGAAAACATCACAACCGCCATCCTTCCAGTTAGTGCCGGAGAAAATAAAATAATCAGGAGAATATTTATTATTAATAAACTTAAACTGGTTACCGCTTCTGTCGAAGCTGATTCTTAATCCATCATAATCCACACTGTCACATACACATGGGGTATTGGCAGGTATTACCACTTCATTGATGTATTTGCCATTCATGAATTTTACAACTCCTGAAGTAACTTCTGCTTTATTCAGGTCTATATAACGGGTTAATACCAGTTTCTGGTCTATAAAAAACTGTACTTTTTTTACATCTATATTATAAGCTTTTATTCTGTTGAACAAATCACGGGTAAACGGTACATAAGCTGAAGTATCTATTGCCTGTACAGGGATATCCTGTTTTTTAACGGTATTGGGCTGTTTTTGAACTTTTTTATAATGGTGACAACCAGCTATTCCTGTTAAAATCAGTACAGTAATTAAAAAAAAAATCAATCGTTTCATACTACATCTTATTTTTCACAAAATAAAAATAACAAAGTTTTGCCATACCTGCGGATTCGGTCTTTTATAAACTAACGTTAAGCCGGGTCATGTTATTATTTATTGACTGGTAATTCTATATAACTGGAAAGTTTTTCGGAACAGTAAATAGTTTGAGCAGCTTTAATAAAATCGGTTTCTTTAGCTTCGAAGATATTGGTAATATATTGCTGTGGGTTCCGGTCAATTACAGGAAACCAGGTACTTTGAATCTGAATCATCAGGTGATGACCCTTTTTAAAAGTATGGTTAATCTGGTGTAGATCAATTACCAGCTGTTCCGGTTTATTAGGTATAAATGGTTCCGGGTTTTCAAAACTTTTTCTGAATCTGCCTCTGAAAACCTCCATAGCAACCGGCAACTGGTATCCACTCATTTGCATGTTTTGGGAATCCATATCCGGATAAACATCTATCAGTTTCACCACAAAATCTGCATCTGTGCCTGTAGTACTGGCAATAAGATGTGCTTTTATTTGTCCGGTTACCGTGAGATCTTCTGTTAATGAGTCCATTATAAAACTAATTACATCCGGCCTGTTGAAAACAAAACGCTGATCTTCCACCTGCCAGGTTCTCCATCTGCTGCCTGGTCCGTATGTTGCTTCAATAGGTAGTGTACGGTAAGGTACCGGTTTTGCTGGGTCACTTATATAAGTAACAGATGCTTTGGATTGGGCAGGTTTGTCAAAAGATGCTGTATTGTTTTCATGGATATACAGGTTTTTGATGTCCACTTCTTTCGGGGGCCAGCTGCTATAGGTTTTCCATTGGTTGGAGCCGGTCTGGAAACAGGTAGCTTCGTTGAATTTACCGGTTCCAATACCCTTTAGCCAGAAATCGAACCATTCTTTCTGCAGGGTTTGAAAATAGTTACCTGTATTACTTTCAAAAGCTATTTTACCCAGGCTGTCTGCTTTGTTTCTTGACCATTGTCCATGGTTCCATGGTCCCAGTATGATATAATTTTCATGAGCAGTATCATACTGTTCCATTTGACTGTACATCAGCTGTGGACCATTTAAATCCTCCTGGTCGAAATACCCGCCTACATGAAGCATCGGAATCTGGGGCTGGTGTACATAACTAAGGGTAGAATTCTTTTGCCAGAAAGCATCATAGTTGGGATGTTCTGTGAAATTGTTCCAGGTTGGAATGGTATTTTTAAAATATTTGCTGTTAACATTTTGCAAAGAACCGAGTTTCAGGTACCAGTTGTAGAGGTCATATTGAGGAAAAGGAAAATCGCTATCTGTTGTTTTATCATGTTCCACTTCGTAGCTGTATTCCATTCCATAGCTTAGCCGGAATGCACCGTTATGGTGAAAATCATCCCCCAGAAAAAGATCACTCATACAAGCCTGTTCTGAGGAAGCTTTTAAAGCAGGGTGAGGGTCAATAGCACCCACCAATGCCAGCCATCCAGGATAAGAAATGCCGAAAATACCTGCTTTATTATTATTGTTACGGATATATTTGGTCAGCCAGTCTACCGTGTCATACGTATCTGTACTTTCATCCACTGCTTTTTTATCCTGAAGGTGTATGATGGGCTGGTGAATTTGCATGGTACCTTCACTTTTGTATTTTCCCCGGATATCCTGGAGTACAAAGATATATCCACCTTTAGCAAGGGTATTAAAACCGGGGGAAGCATCCAGGCTGAATACAGCCCCTTCAGATAAGGGCAGGTCGGCCCCATATGGAGTTCTTGTTATTAGAAATGGCAATGGTGTTTTCTGATATACCGGGGTAAGGATGACTGTAAACAACTTTACACCATCCCTCATAGGAATCATTACTGTTTTCTTTTTGTACAGTGTTATAGTATCAGCTGTCTGTGAAAAAGAACAGAAAAACTTAAGGAAAAATACAAAAAGCAGGATTATTTTTTTCATGTCCGGTATTTAAAACGGTCAAAATAAGCGTAATAAAGCTGTAATTTAAAATTAGATTTGCTATAAAAACCTTAATCTATGTCAGAGATAGAAGTACCAACAGAACATTTACATGAAGCAATAGCTGAAAAAGCAGAAGCTGCTCTGAAAGGAATTCAGCATAAAGAAAAAGCATGGTCGTTATATGTAGCGATTTCAACAGCATTAATGGCAGTGTTGGCTGCTATTTCCAGTCTTTTCGCCGGCCATCATTCCAATGAAGCACTGGTTGACCAGATCCGGGCATCCGATCAATGGGCATACTATCAAGCAAAAGGGATAAAAGCAGAAATTAAATCACTGGCATTCAGTTTAAATCAGTCAAAACCTGAGGAAATTGCCCGGTATCGGAAAGAACAGGAAGAAATTAAAAAAAATGCAGAGGAACTGCAGCATTCTTCAGAACTGCATCTGGAAACTGAAAAAAAGTTTGCAAAAGCTGTTACTTTTTTCCAGATAGCTATAGCCATAGCAGCTATAGCCATACTGACAGATAAAAAATTCCTTTGGTTGGTGAGCCTGGTTATAGGTGCTTGCGGTATAATTTTTATTTTCTATGGTACCATTTCAAGTTACCTTTGAAACTAAGCTATTTTTAATAGTGATTAAGATTAGCTTAAAATGATAAATGTCATTTTTCTCTGTACTCACAGGATGCAATTTTGGATTCATATCTGTGAGAAACCAAATAATAATTGTCTGCATCATTTGACAGACCAACTGATTGCTTCGCATGAATAATGTAATAGGCCACTACTGAAAGGTACAAGTGGCCTATTGTTATTTGTTGCCTGTATTCTTTTTTTTAAATGTTTAATTTTTTAATTATGAAAGCAAAAAATCTGTTATTGCTGTTAACTATTTTATTACTGCAAAACTGTTTCTCACAACCATTTATTTCCGTGAAGGGAAAAGAAATCATTGGAGCGGATGGCAAGCCATTTTTAATTAAAGGAACCAATCTTGGGAACTGGCTGGAGCCGGAAGGGTATATGTTCAAATTTAACAATGCATCCTGCCCGAGGCTGATTAATGATGTTTTTTGTGAACTGATTGGCCCTGCTGAAACCAGGCATTTCTGGAAGGATTACCTTTCCTCTTATATTACCAGAAAAGATATTCAGTATTTGCATAGTTTGGGGATGAATTCTATTCGTATCCCGTTCAATTATAAACTATTTACAGACGAAACTTATTTAGGTGGACAAGGTATTCAGCGGGGCTTTACGATACTGGATTCAGTTATTGCCTGGTGTGCAGCTGAAAAAATGGTGGTGCTACTGGATATGCATGCAGCTCCGGGCGGACAAACCGGTGATAATATTGATGACAGTTACGGGTATCCTTACCTGTATGAAAATAAGGAGGACCAGGAACAACTTTGCAGTATCTGGACTAAAATTGCTGTTCATTACAAAAATAACCGGACGGTATTAGGATATGATTTATTCAATGAACCCATACCCCATTTTCTGGATACCGCAAAGCTGAATCCTTTACTGGAACCTCTTTTTAAAAAAGTTACGAAGGCTGTAAGGAAGGTTGATAAAAATCACCTGATCTTCCTGGAAGGCGCTCAATGGGCATCTAACTTCTCAGCTTTTGGAAAACCGTTTGATGATAAACTGGTATATCAGTTTCATAAATACTGGACACCTGCAACCAAAGAAGTAATACAATCTTATATTGATTTCAGGGACAAATACAATGTGCCTATTTATTGCGGGGAGACTGGTGAAAATGAAGATGCCTGGGTAGAAAGTTTCAGAATATTACTGGATCAGAACCATATTGGATGGCATTACTGGCCTTATAAGAAAATGGATAATACCAGAGGGATTGTAACATTTAACCGGCCAGCAGATTATCAACTGGTAATTGATTTTGCGGATAGTAACCGGAATGGGTTTGATATGATCCGTAAAAACAAACCTGCTGATACTGAAGCGGCTAAAAAAGCATTGTTTCAATTTATTCAGAACAGCAGGTTCGAAAATATTATTCCCAATAAAGGCTATATCAAAGCGCTGGGTTTAAAAGCTGATTAATAACCAGGCGGAATGACCTTCCGCCTTTAATTTTTCATTAAAATACTGAAGAAACTGACACAGCGCTGGTAATCTTTAATGGTGATCCTTTCATCAATTCCATGATAGCCTTTACCATCTGTAACAGGCGAGAAGTTCACTACACCTTCACAGATTTTACGGTAATACCTGGAATCGGTGGCGCCGAGCATAATATAAGGAGTTGCGATTACGCTATCTGCAACTTTATTTACTGCTGATTCCACTTTTTTATAAGCGGGTGAACTGATATCCGTAATGGGAGATGGCTCTGAACTGAAATCTCCTTTTACGGATATTTTAACCCGATCGTCATGAATGGCTTTGGTAATAAAATCCTGAACAGATTGACGGCTATCGCCCGGTAAAATCCTGCTGTTTACTATTGCAGTTGCATTGGTAGGGATTACATTTTCACGAACCCCACTTTTTATAACAGTTGGTACAATCGTAGTGCGGAGCATGGCATTGCCTGATGGGGTTTCTGATAATGATTTTTTAACCAGTGGTTCCAATAACCAAAGATTTGTTAATGCCATTTTCTGCATAAAATTATCAGTACTTCCACTGATTCTGGAAAAGAAAGTACTAACTGGTGCGGATATTGAAGATTCCGGAGTAGCTTCCCTTAAATGAACCAGGGCTTTAGACAGGATATCGATAGAGGTTTCTTTAGCAGGCTGAGAAGAATGGCCACCCCTTTTTTCAACAGATAATTCAAAAGTTACATAACCTTTTTCAGCTACTCCAATCACTGCTACAGGCCTGTTCACCCCTTTTATTTCTTCAGTGGTGATTTCTCCACCTTCATCCACTACCATGGATGGTTTAATATGATGTTGTTCCAGATAAGCTACAATGGCCCTTGCCCCTGCACCACTGGATTCTTCATTACTGCCAAAACAAAGTAATATCGTTTGTTTAGGGGTAAAACCCTTTTGCAATAAACCTTCAGCAGCTTCCAGAATGGAAATCACATTAACTTTGTCATCAACGGCTCCACGCCCCCAGATTACATTGTTTTTTATCTCTCCACCAAATGGTTTAGCTTTCCAAAGGTTTACGGCAGATTCTTCTACAGGTACCACATCGTAGTGGCCCATTAATATAATTGGGGCAATGCTGGTATCCAGTCCTTTCCATTCAAATACATAATTAAACTGCTGAACCAATGTTCTTTTTAAATGCAGATGTACAAGCGGATAAGCTTTTTCCAGGAAATGCTGAAAAGCAATATACTGGTTAGTATCTATTTGCATAGAATCGTTGAGGGTAACTGTTCTGATCTGTATGGCTTTGCTCATATGCAGTACCGCAGAGTCTGATAATGTCAGCAATGGTTCTTCCTTGTAAACCGGCCAGGGTTTTGCATTAAAAGTGTTGAATAATACAATTGCAACCATTACAAGGAATGCGATTCCGATTAAAGTAAATATTTTTCTGATCATTTTATTTTCTTAAGACAGGAAGATACGAACAGCCAGGGTATTAAATAAATTTTTACAAGTAAAATTAATGCAGCCTTTTCAAGTGCTTGTTTTATACTATTAAATTTGCAGGTATCTTTATAAGTACTGATGGATTATATAAAAGAATATAAAACATTTATTTCCGGACAATATCTGGGCGAAGGTGTAAGAAAAACAGCCGGTATATTGTTGCCTTCACTGATACTGGGTTATTTCGGTTTTCTCAAAGTCGGAATGATCATATCACTGGGAGCACTTTGTATCAGCATTGCAGATAATCCCAGCCCTTTCCTGCACCGGATGAATATTTTTATCATTACTACTATCTCTGTTTTTGTATTTACAGTCATTACTGGTTTTGCACACCAGATTCACTGGCTTTGGTTCATTTTATTGCCACTGTTTTGTTTTTTCTTTTCTCTGATTAGTGTTTATGGAAAGGGAGCAGGTGCTATTGGTATTGCGGTTTTACTGGTAATTATTTTGCAGATGCAATACAATTATGCCGGGTGGACAATTGTGTATAATGGCCTGTATTTATTTGCAGGAGGGTGCTGGTATGTATTGTTATGTATTGCACTATATAGTATACGGCCTTATAAAATAGCACAACAGGCATTAGGCGAATATGTAATGTCAGTTGCTGATTACCTTAAAATTAAGGCTTCTTTATATGAAGACGGGGCAGACTATAAAAAAGCCAACCAGCAATTGGTAAGTCTGCAGGTAGCTGTTCAGGAAAAACAGTCACAAGTGGCAGACCTTATATTTAAAATGAGAAGGATTGTACAGGAATCAACCCATACCGGGAGAGTAATGGTTATGGCCTTTCTGGATATTACCGACCTTTTTGAAATTACCATGTCTTCTCATCAGAATTATGAAAAACTGCATAGTCATTTCGAACAGACAACCATTTTAAGTGAATACCGGCAATTAATACTGGCTTTAGCTGGAGAACTGGATAAAATAGGTCTGGCTTTACAAAGTGGTAATAAATCGGTCTATGATGCTGCAATTGATACTGCTCTGGCTAAAGAAAAAGCACACCTGCAGGAATTGAGGCTTACCATTTTAAATCCGAACAATGTAGCGCTATTTATTAGTTTGAAACATATATTGGATACCATCGATAATATTGCCACCCGAATCCAGGCTATTCATTATTATACCACCTATGACAGAAGGTTACGAAGAAAAAAAATGAATTTGCCTGACCCGGAAGATTTTATTTCGCACCAGGAAATCAATCTGAAAATATTGTGGGATAATCTGAGTTTTCAGTCCAATATTTTCAGACACTCCCTCCGAATTGCAGCTGCTGCAATGGCAGGGGTATTAATTGCCCGGTTCTTTGTTTTCGGCCATAGTTACTGGATCCTGCTTACCATCGTGGTTATTTTAAAGCCTGCCTATAGCATCACTAAAGAAAGAAACCTGCATCGGTTACTGGGAACTTTGGCTGGGGTAGCTATCAGTGCTGTATTTCTTTTTTTTATAAAAAATAATACGGTCATTTTTTTATTCATGGCTGTTAATATGATTGGTGCTTATAGTTTTATCAGAAAACAATATTTTATTGGAGTGTTGTTACTTACTATCTATTTGTTGCTGATGTTTCATTTAATTGGAACGGGGGATTTTACAGCAATAATAAGAGACCGGATTCTTGACACGCTCATTGGTTCATTGTTGGCCTGGATATTCAGTTATATTATCCCGCCGATATGGGAACAGAATAATATGAGCAATCTTATGGTGAAAATGCTCGATTCCGGCAGTGAATATTATAGAGTAGTGGCGGAAATATTTACAGGTAAAACTGTGGAAACGGCAGTGCTTAGAATTTCCCGTAAGAACAGCCTGGTAGCATTAGCTAATTTATCAGATGCTTTTAACCGGATGCTTTCTGAACCCAAAAGCAAACAGGAACATATAGAACAGGTTCACCAATTTGTTGTTTCTGTACATATGCTGATTTCACATATTGCCACATTGGCAAATTATACAATTTCAGTTGCCGAAGAAACAGTAACAGATGATTATGTTCCATTAATCCTGCTCACTCAATCTAATTTAAACCAGTCTTCCGGATTATTGAAGAATGACAATGATACTGCAGAAAACAGTGCATTGGAAACGGAAGTACGTACGCTGGATAACAGGATTAATCATTTAATGCATTTGCGTCAGGAAGAATTGCGCCAGGGGGTAATGGAAAGTGCAATCCGGTATAAACTTTCCTTATTTAAATCCATTGCTGACCAGTTTTACTTTATTTATAAAATTGCTGTTGATATCCGTAAAATTTCGGGAAAAATAGGGGGTTAGATTGTGTATTATAATTGCAGGTACAGATTAGTATTCAGGTCGCTGCCGGTTATTTTATTGAGTGCTTCGGCAGGTGGTTCTATCCAATATTTTCCGTTTAATACAAATTTGAATTTTCTGATTTCTCCTTTCTTGCCCAGGCTTTTTTTACTTAAAACAATAAAATACAGTTTACTATCTGTTTTTTTCAAAATAAACTGAGAATTGTCTGGACTCCAACCGTTAAAATCACCAGCAAGGTTCACTTGTTTTATTTCATTTCTACGCTGATCCAGATTAATATTCAATCCGCCAACTTTTATCGTTTTTTGTTCACCAAAAATGAACCGGATAGAATCACCTTTATCCTGGTACCCATATGAGGTTGAAGATTGAAAATAGATTGTTGTCCGTTTATTTTTAAATCCAGAACCTAGTATAGTTAGAATAAGAATAAATGGAATATGTTTATGCATTAATAAATATAAACAAGGCTTTTTGAAAAAAGAATAGGCGGTTATATTTCTATCATTTTATTAACAAGAATTAGTATTCAGTCAAAAGTGTGGTTGACCGGTTTCTTTGGACCTGCTTTTATTTTCAATACTGTAATTATAAATTTAAGCCTGTATTTTTGCCGACTGCTTAAAAGAAATCGACTAATGACAGACCGGGGTAGACATACATTCACTTTAACGATTGCAATACTTGTTATCAATCTTTCGGTTAATATATTGCCGGCAAAAGCACAAACCGATACAACACAGCCACATAAATGGCATTCTCAGTTGCTTCCGGTTATTATGCGATCTGTTGAAACAGATTGGTCAGGTGGGGCTGTTCTTTCTTCTACTTTCCATTTAAAATTAAAAGATACTGTTACCAGGACTTCCAATATGCAGGCACTGGTTTTGTATACATTAAAGAAACAATTTATAGCTGCACTAAATGGTTCAACCTATTTTACCAATGAAAAATATATTCTAAACTACCAGGTTTCTTACAGTTCATTCCCAGATAAATTCTGGGGTTTGGGGCAAAATGCGCCTGATAGTAATCAGGAAGCTTACAGTTACCGACAGTATTATATCTATTTGCATCTGTTAAGAAAATTAGGGAATAATTTTTTTGCAGGAGGATTATTTGAGCTGCAACATGTAGGTGATATAGACTATATTCCAGGAGGACTTTTTGATAAGGACCAGATTGCAGGAAGAAAAGGTTACCTGATTTCAGGAATAGGCGTAAGTCTAACCTATGATAACAGGAAAGATGCTTTTGCACCAGATCAGGGCAATTTTATTCAGTTTTATTTTAACCATTTTGATAGAATTTTTGGTTCGGATTATAACTATACCAATCTTGTTATTGATGTCAGAAAATTTTTCAGGGTATATAAGGAACAGGTATTGGCTATACAGGCCTATAGTTTCAGTAATATCGGGGATTCAGTACCTGTTAGAAGCCTGGCAACATTTGGAGGTTCGTCCAGCATGCGAGGGTTTTATGATGGTAGGTACCGGGATAAAAATCAGCTGGTATTTCAGGCAGAATACAGAATGCCAGTCATAAAAAGGGTAGGCGTGGTATTATTTGGAAGTTTTGGAGATATCGGGCACACATTATTTGATTATTCTTTCAATAATCTGAAATATGCTTATGGGGCTGGTTTGCGGTTTGCACTAACCAAAAAAGAAAAACTGAACCTGCGCCTGGATTATGGTATTGGACAGCATCATAATGACGGACTTTATTTTCAGTTGGGAGAAGCATTTTAAGGTATTACAAGAATATATTTTCTGATCAGGTTTCTTGATAACCAGAAACAGCAATAGGCAAAAATGGGTGCTGCTGCAACATCAATGGTATAATGTACATGTTGAATTAATACCATTGCGGCAAGAATTAAAGTTGTTACCTGCATAATTTTTTTATAGACTTTATTATAGATGCAAAGGCTAATTAAGAATTGAGTACTTACATGGCCTGAATAAAAGAGGTCTTTCCGAATGAATGTTCCGCCATAAAAAATATTACTTAACGGATCTGTAAGTGGAATTAAACCATGAGGAGCTTCCAGTGGAAGCAAACTGATTGTAATAATCCTGGTTATACAGAGAATGATATAAGCCCATAAAAAGAGTGCAAATACATAGGGCCTTTTCAGGCATTTGTAGATAATGATTCCAGTACCTCCCCATATCAGTATAAAAATAGGGATAGATAAGTCGAAAGCGGGAAGAAGATTGAGCAGCCAATCATTTAAAAGTACGCCTTGCTTATTTTCTATATATGCAAAAAAAAGAGGGAAAATCAAAAGTATTGACAATAATACTAATAGTCCTGCTAATATTGTAAATAAAATTATTTTATTTTTCCAGATTTCTTTCCAGCCAATTGAAACTCTATCATTTTTTTGAACCATGATTAATACGTAAATGATTTAGCGGTGCAAGATACACTTGTCTGCTTTATTATGAAGCAGGAATATTATTAATGGTAAGAGTTTTAAATTGTAACAAATAAGAATTTATTATTGATTGAATTGGTTTTTTATAAAAAAAACCCTGTTACAACAGGGCTTTTTTTATTGATATTATCTGAAAATTATTGCTGTTCTATATAACTTTCTACCGGCTCACAGGCACAGATTAAATTTCTGTCACCATGGGTATTATTAACCCTTGAAACTGAAGGCCAGAATTTATTCTGAGAAGTATAGTATAAAGGAAAAGCAGCTTGCTGACGGGTATACAAATGATTCCATTCATCAGCACAGATTACTGCCTGTGTATGTGGTGCATTTTTCAATGGATTATCTGTTTTATCCATTTTGCCATCTTCTACCATTTTGATTTCTTCAAAAATGGAGATGAGGGCATCACAGAAACGGTCCAGCTCCGCTTTATCTTCACTTTCAGTTGGCTCAATCATAATGGTTCCTGGAACGGGGAAGCCCATGGTAGGAGCATGAAACGCATAATCCATCAAACGTTTGGCAACATCTTCTGCTTCAATTCCTGAAGTTGCTTTAAAGGGCCTGAGGTCTACAATAAATTCATGTGCACAGGTGCCGTTAAGCCCTGTATACAATACTTTGAAATATTTTTCCAGTCTTGCCTTCATATAGTTGGCATTCAGGATAGCATATTCAGTTGATTTCTTGACCCCATCGAAGCCCAGCATTTTAATATAGGCATAGCTGATCAGCAGAATACTGGCTGATCCATATGGAGCAGCACTTACTGCAGCAGATCCGTTTAAAGCAGTATGGCCGGGTAAATAATTTTTCAGATGAGCCGCCACACAAATCGGGCCTACTCCAGGGCCACCACCACCATGCGGTATCGCAAATGTTTTATGCAGGTTTAGATGACAAACATCTGCACCAATGGCCGCTGGTGAGGTTAAACCCACCTGGGCATTCATATTGGCCCCATCCATATACACTTGCCCACCAAACTGATGAATGGTATCGCAGATTTCCTTAATTCCCTCTTCGAATACTCCGAAAGTTGAAGGATAAGTAACCATCAGGGCACCCAGTCTGTCTTTATATTGTTCTGCTTTTGCCTTCAAATCTGAAATGTCAATCGTGCCATCTTCATTACTTTTCACTACCACTACTTTCATGCCCGCCATCACTGCACTGGCAGGGTTGGTGCCGTGGGCAGAAATAGGAATCAGTACTACATTCCTGTGTGCATTGCCATTTGCTTTATGGAATCCCATAATAGTTAATAATCCTGCAAATTCACCATTAGCACCACTATTGGGTTGAAGGCTACAGGCATCAAAACCTGTGATTGCACATAAATACTGGCTTAATTCTTCAATAATCTGCAGGTATCCCTTTGTCTGACTGGCCGGTGCAAAAGGGTGTATACTGCTGAATTCAGGCCAACTTACCGGTATCATTTCTGTGGCAGCATTTAATTTCATGGTGCAACTGCCTAAAGTGATCATACTGGTATTCAGAGAAAGATCCTTATTTTCCAAGGATTTGATATATCGCATCATCTGACTTTCGCTGTGATGCGAATTAAATACCGGGTGTAAAAGGTACGGTGAGGTTCTTGCAGCAAAACCTGGAATTGCTGTTAAAGCATCTTCATTGTCAAACCCAACTTCAGCTTCATTCATACCCAGTGAGGATGCAAAAACATAAACGATGTCTAAAATATCTTTCTGTGTGGTGGTTTCGTCGATTGAAATACCAATCAGATCTTTATTAATATACCTGAAATTTATTTCATTTTGTTCGGCATAAGGTCGAATTTTTTCTGCATCTGCAGGAATCAGCAGGGTATCAAAAAAGAAAGTATTACTATTTTCAAAACCAATAGCTTTCAGCTCTTCACTCAATGTTTTAGCCAGGAAAGCAATTCTTACAGCGATATTTTTCAACCCCTCTGGTCCATGATAAACGGCATACATGGCAGCCATATTAGCCAGTAAAGCTTGTGCTGTACAGATATTGGAAGTGGCTTTTTCCCGTTTAATATGTTGCTCACGGGTTTGCAAAGCCATGCGTAAAGCACGTTTGCCGGTAGCATCTACACTCACTCCAATTAATCGGCCCGGCATCCCGCGTTTAAACTCATCCCTGGTTGCAAAGAAAGCCGCATGCGGCCCTCCAAATCCTAACGGTACTCCAAAACGTTGTGCTGAACCCAGGGCAATATCTGCCCCCAGTTCTCCGGGAGATGTCAATAGGGTTAAAGCCAATAAATCAGTAGCCATTACCACATATCCGTTGACAGCATGTACGTTAGCAATAAACCCCCGGTAATCTTCAATTGAGCCATTACTGTTAGGATATTGTATAATAGCTCCGAAATAAGTATTATCCAGTAATACATTTGTATAGTTACCCGATACAATTTCCACACCAATAGGGGTAGCCCTGGTTTTGAGCAGGTCCAATGTTTGCGGGAAAACAGATTCGTCAGCAAAAAATTTCTTTTTTTCCGGATTATTAACCTGATGAAAGAGCATTGCCATGGCTTCAGCAGCAGCAGTAGCTTCATCCAACAGGGATGCATTCGCAATCTGTAAACCGGTCAGATCAGTAACCAGGGTCTGAAAATTCAGCAGGCTTTCCAATCGTCCCTGCGAAATTTCAGCCTGATAAGGTGTGTATTGAGTATACCAGCCCGGGTTTTCGAACACATTTCTAAGAATTACACTGGGAGTGATGGTATTATAATATCCCTGCCCGATATAAGTTCTGAAAACTTTATTGAGCGATGCAATTTGTTTTACCTGATGTAAAAATTCTGATTCACTAATGGCTGCAGGTAATTGAAGATTGTTTTGTAATCGGATAGAAGCTGGAACTGTTTTACTGATTAAAGATTCCAGGCTATCTGCTCCAATAGTTTCAAGCATGGTTTGAGTGTCTTTTTCATCAGGTCCAATATGTCTTCTGCTAAATTCGGTGTTTTGATACTGAAATAAATTCATATAAATATTTGTTGACCACTTTTAAGAATTTGCAAATTTACGTGCTTTTCTCTTTCATCCTCATTTGTTCGCTGGTTTGTCTGGAACCATCATGGCTGTAACCAGGGGGGCCGAACAGGTATAAAAACCTATGTTTAAAGGAAATGTCCGGTTGAAAAACATCTTTAATAATAGAAGACCATTCATGGAAAATGATGTTTACAGGATCTGTATCTTTTAAATTAGTTGTTAAACCGTAACGGATAGGCTGATAATTTTCAGCACTTAATTCTGGCTGAAAAGTTCCGAAAATTTTATCCCATATAATTAAAAACATGCCCATATTCTTATCGAGGTATTTAGGGTTGGATCCATGATGTACCCTATGATGGGAGGGGGTAACCAGAAAGTATTCCAGCCAGCCCATTTTACGGATATATTCAGTATGTACAAAAATGCCCCATATTTGTGTAGCTGCATACATAAAAGCAATATCCAAAGGCTTAAACCCACACCAGGCAATAGGTATAAAATAAAAAAATCGGTAAAGTGGTTGAAAAACAGAAGAACGGAACCCTACAGTAAAATTCATCAGCTGGGAACTGTGATGGGTTACATGTGTAGCCCAGAAAAATCGAATTTCATGGTCGAACCGGTGAAGCCAGTAATACATACAATCTTCAAATAAGGTTAAACAGATCCAGTAAACAATGCCTTCCTGCCAATGAAAGGCAGACCTGCTAAAGAAATACTGTAAAATAGCCATAGAAACGATTCTGAATGATAAGTCTAACCCTCCGTTTAGCAACATCAGGTAAAAATTGGTGAGGCTGTCTTTTATGGTATAGCTTTTTTTATGCTGTAAATGAGAAAGGAGGATTTCTATACCAATAATACACAGGTAAAAAGGCGTAGATATCAAAATCAGCCATTGTTCACGAATACTGTCCATGTTTTAAAGGTTTGAAATTTTACCGGACGAAATTAAGATTTAGCCGGAAAGCATTTTCTTAAAATTATATTTGCAACAATTAAAATTACCATGCAGGATAAAATATTTCAAAACTGGCAGAAGAAAAGTGCAGAAAAGCAAAAACAGTATAAACAATACCTGCAACATGCAACTAAGAATACTGTATTAAAACAATTGCCGGAGCTGCATGAAGAAGCTTTTGAGAAAATCAACTGCCTTGAATGTGCTGCCTGTTGTAAACATTATTCTCCACGATTTAAAACACCGGATATAAAAAGGATCAGTAAGGTTTTACAGTTAAAGGAAAGCGTTTTTATTGAAACCTACCTGGTTTTGGATAATGAAGGTGATTATGTGGTAAAATCCACTCCCTGTCCTTTTTTAGGGGAAGATAATTATTGCAGCATTTATGAAGACAGGCCATCAGATTGCCATCGTTTTCCTTATACTGATGAAGATGTACTGTTGAAAAGGCCGGTTATTACTTTGAAAAACTCAACATTTTGTCCGGCAGTTTATTATGTGCTCGAAAAATTGTTATACAATAAAGGTTAAACCAGTTCTGAATAAGCAGCATCCAGGTTACTTTTTAATTGTTTAAATTCATCATTCCATTGGCCTGCATTGGGAATACTGGTAATCTGCAGGATTTCTTCTTTGGATTTTCCGGCTTTAATTTGCTTATCAACCAACGACAGCAGCTGTTCAATATAATTGGTCATTCCTTTCAAATCTTCTTTTCCACCAGTTACCTGGTTTTTACTTCCATGTCCGAAAATGAATAGGGTATCATCACTGAAGGTTGCTATCGTTTTGTCTAAAACAGTAATCCAGTTTTTAAAAGAAGCACCTGCTTTTTTGTCGATAAAAGGATAAACTTTATTAAACATCAAATCACCAAGGTGGGCAATATTGGCATGTTCAAAATGAATGATAGCATCTCCACTGGTATGAGCCGGACCGAAATAATAAGCTTTGATCTTTTCTTTTCCCAGTTTAGTTTTCCATTCTGTTTTAAATGTGATATCCTGGAATAGCTGTTTGTCTTCTGATTTTTGCTCTGCTGCTACCCTTTTGTAATTAGAAAGGCAATTTTCCTGACCGATAACGTGGTCCACCAGGCCTTTAAAAGCTATATTGCCACCTGTATGGTCGCCATGATGATGGGTATTAATCAGCAGTTTAAAGGGTTGGTTACTTTGTTTTTTAAGTTCAGCAATTAAATGCTGTGCGGGTTCAGGGAATTCTGTATCTACCACTATAATCCCATCTTTAGACAGATAGTAAGCAATAGTTCCCCCTTTTTCGGTAAAAATCCCCACATCATTTCTAAGGGAAGTAAGCTGGTATGCTGGCTGCTGTATCAATGCTGCAAATAGCTCTTTGGAACCCAGGCTTAACAAGCCGGCAGTCAGTGTTGTGTTTTTAAGAAAGGATCTTCTGTTCATAAAAATGGATTATGACTTCTAAATTACTGAAGATATTTTAATATTACATTTTCCTCAATTTCGGTGCTTTTATCCAGGTACCAATCACTACCAGAAGGGTCATTGTACCACCAAATACAACAGAACTAACTACTCCCATTAGTTTGGCTGCAACTCCACTTTCAAATTGCCCCAGTTCATTACTGGAATTAATAAACATTGAATTAACACTCATTACCCTGCCCCGCATATGACTTGGGGTATTCAGTTGCAAAATAGTACCCCTGACCACCATACTGATACCATCCAATATGCCACTCAGCAATAAGGCTGCAAAAGAAAGTAGGAAAGAACGGGACAGCGCGAAAGTGATAATGCAAATTCCAAAACCTGCTACTGCATATAGTAATACCTTACCCTGTTTTCTGCGCAAAGGGAAAAAAGTAAGGGATAAGGTTATGATAATGGATCCGATGTCCGATGCCCCATTCAACCAGCCAAAACCTTCAGCCCCCACTTTAAGGATATCTTTTGCATATACCGGAATCATTGTTACTGCCCCTCCAAAAAAAACGGCAAATAGGTCTAGCGTTAGTGCTCCCAAAACTTCTTTTGTATTTAATACAAAACGGAGGCCTTCCTTAACGCTTTCCCAGGTTTTCTTTTCATTTGTTACCTGTAATACAGGCTTTGGTTTAAGCTGGAACATGAAACAGGTACCTGTAAATACCAATAAGGAGATGACTGTTAATGTATAGCTGATACCAATACCTGCAATTAGTATTCCACCCAACACATGGCCTGCAACTGAAGCGGATAGCCAGGAGCCCTGGTTCCAGGTGGTGGCATTCTGTAGTACATTACGGGGGACAATGATACCAATGATAGTGCTGAATATAGGGCCGGTAAAGGCACGTATAATTCCAGTACAAAAGATAATTGTGAAAATTAAGCCTGCAATCTGGTAATTATTGCACTTTGTTTTTATAATTGGAGTTGAAAGGAAAAAGAGGGCTAACGCACAAAAAATGTACATGACAGCTCCCCTCAACAGCAATTTCCTTTTTTCGCTTATATCAATAATGTGTCCTGCATACAGGGCCAGTGAAACTGCAGGGATTACTTCTGAAAGTCCAATAATACCAATAGCAATGGGAGCATTGGTTAAATCATATACCCACCACCCCACCAAAGTGCCCATCATTCTTAAACCCATAATATAGAAAAACCTTCCGAGCATAAGGTTTCTGTATTCTGAGTACTTTAATGCTTCAAAAGGGTCGTGTTGCTGCAGGCCTGTATTGTTCATGAGTTGATATTAACAGTAAAATCAGGGTAATGTATAATAAGACTGGCCTTCACCCTGGTCTTTTTCCAATGCATTCAATATCACCTGAAAATGTTGTTCATTTCCCAGAAAATCAGCGTTACTGGCATCTATGAAAATGGTTTTGATATTGTGTTGTTTTATGTAACTCGTATAAGTTTCCTGAAGGTTAAACAAATAATCATCTGGAATGTTCTGTTCATATTCCCTTTTTCTCTTTTTTATATTCTGCTGCAGTTTATTAACAGGGGAATGAAGGTAAATCAGCATATCAGGAACTTCCAGTTGCTGGTGGATAATATCAAATAATTTCTGATATAACCTGAATTCCTGTTCCGGTAAATTAACTTTTGCAAATAAAAGACATTTGGTAAAAATATAATCTGCTATGGTAAGACTTTGAAAGAGATCTTTCGACTTCAGCATTTCCTTTAATTGTTTATAGCGTTCTGCCATAAAAAAAAGTTCTAGTGGAAATGCATATTGCCCGGGATTCTCATAAAATTTAGGTAAAAAAGGGTTGTCAGCAAATTCTTCAAGGATCAAACGGGCATTAAAATGTTTGGCAAGCAAGTGCGTTAGCGTTGTTTTACCAGCACCGATATTTCCCTCCACCGCTATAAAATGATAATTCATGGGAAACAAAAATAGAGACCCTCAATTAGTATTCTGAGAATATTTTTTCACATTCAATGCATCATTGCACTGGTTCAGTAATTCCAGTATGTTTTTTCCTAAAGTTGGATGAAGCATACTTCCTGCTATTTCAGCAAGCGGAATAAGAGCAAATCTTCTGTCAGGTAATGCAGGATGTGGAATGGATAAATCCGGGGTTTCTATTTTAAGGTTTCCAATCAGCAGTATATCCAGGTCGATAATTCTGGGTCCATATTTCAGTATTCGCGTTCTTCCCATTTGGTTTTCAATTGCCAACAGGGTTTTAAGCAGTTCATGTGGCGCCAGATTGGTTTGTATGCTGAGTACCTGGTTTAAAAAATCCGGCTGATCAGTTAAACCCCAAGCCGCTGTTTCATAAATAGAAGATGTGCAAATTATTTTTCCGCAAAACTTCTCAATCAGTTCAACTGCTGTTTGTAATTGTTGTTTCCGGTTGCCCAGATTTGCTCCGGTTAAAATATAAGCTGTATACATTGTTTCCATTCTGTAGAAGCTGTAAAAGTAATCCGATTTGCTTTCTGAAAGTTGCTCTCTTCTGGAATACATGATTTGTAAGCCGGAATAGGATTATTTAAAATACAGAAAATCAATGTTTTGTTTATAATAATGTTTCAGAATCGGTTTTAATGTCTTGAAAGGTTTCAAAATGAAAATTGACATAATTTTCATTTGAAAAGGAAAATAATAAAATAGATTTGTGACTTAATGATAAAAGATATGAAAGGAAATTACAGCCAGATCAGAGCCATGTTGTCTATAACGAAAGGAAGCCTGATCGCCACTTTCCGCAGCCCTTCTGCTGTACTTTTCAGTATCGGGTTTCCCCTGATATTTATTTTGGTATTTGGGTTTATTGGAAACAGCGGAGGATTTTCTATAAATGTGGCATTGGATAAACATTCTGATACTACAAACCCTATATACCAGATTATACGGTCGATACCCAGTTTGAAATTTTCAGATAAGTCTGACCTTGAAATAAAGGAAGACCTTGAGAAAGGCAGAATTACTGCAGTTATTGAAATTCAGAAAACGGACCAGTCGAAAATACCTTATCATATTAATTTAAAAAGTTCAGAGGCTGTTAATCCGCAGAATCTGAATGTTTTACGGCAGATTATTTCCTCAGTGATTACCGGGGTAAATAAAAATCTCTATCCGGCTAACCCCAGTATAGCAACAGTTAGTGATCAGATAGAAAAAATTCCCGGACGTATTTACCGGACCATTGATTTCATATTACCCGGTCAGTTAGGTTTTTCATTATTAAGTGCCGGAGTATTCGGTGTAGCTTTTTTATTTTTCAATTTAAGGCAGCAGCTGGTTTTAAAAAGGTTTTATGCTACTCCAATCCGACGGTCCTATATCATACTTGGTGAAACTTTGAGCAGGGTAATTTTTCAATTACTGACTTCCATTGTAATTATTGGAATAGGAAATATAGCATTTCATTTTACACTGGTTCATGGAATTGTAACATTCCTGGAAATAATGGTTTTAAGTTTTCTTGCCTTACTTGTTTTTATGGGTTTTGGATTTATTGTAAGCGGATTGGCCAAAAATGAAAATACCATTCCGCCCTTTGCCAATTTATTTACCCTGCCCCAATTTTTACTGGCAGGTACGTTTTTCTCCATTGATAATTTTCCGGCCTGGTTACAACCACTTTGCCATATTCTTCCTTTAACCCATTTTAATAATGCTATGCGGGATATTGCTTTTGAGGGTTCCAGTTTAGTGGATGTATGGAAAGACATGGGTGTTCTGGCATTATGGGGTGTGGCTGTTTATGCTGTGGCTATTAAAGTATTTAAATGGGAATAATTCAAAAAAGGCAACATGAAGTATATTAAGCTTATCATTATCAGTTTTTTGTTTCTTTCATTATTGATTACTGGATTATCCCTTATTTTTCCTTCTACAGTAATAGTTTCCCGAGCCATGAATATGAATGCGCCGAAGGATTCTGTTATAGTATACCTTAAAGACTTTGAGGGATGGAAGCAATGGATTAAAGCTATGAATGACAGCTCCGTAGTCTTGATTTCAAAAACTGATGCCAATTTTGGAGGGACAGATGTAAAGATTTCCAGGGTGGAAGAGCAGGGCGTGTATACTAACTGGACCAGCAAAACAGGAAAAAAAATGACAGGTGAAATTCATTTATTCAGTAATGCCAACACTCCCAATATAACAGTGGTGCAATGGCAATTTGAACAAAAAATAAAATGGTATCCCTGGGAAAAGTTTGCAAGTTTAATGAGTGATAAAATAATGGGACCAATGATGGAAGCAAATTTGGATGAATTAA
>Ga0208872_1000405_pt1 | contig 33533 bp, 57 predicted proteins | sample CryBogCBH12Aug08_FD_185508 | JGI IMG/M metagenome (GOLD analysis project Ga0208872, IMG submission 185508) | Freshwater microbial communities from Crystal Bog, Wisconsin, USA - CBH12Aug08 (SPAdes) | ecosystem: Environmental > Aquatic > Freshwater > Lake | place: Crystal Bog, Wisconsin, USA...
TCGTTGGTGGGTGCGTCCGTTAGTTGGGACGATTGTTGCTGGCGCAACGACGATTACAAGCGGCACCGGAGCGGGAACGTCTACTGCGGTGACGACAGGTGAATCGCTGTTTTCAAACCTGTACTCCCTTGGCTCACCACTTCAAGCTGGCACGCAGCTATACATCAGCCAAGGTGCTAACACCTTGGTGCCGAGCTACTGGCCTACTGGTCACGTCGATTTAGTTATTCCAGTTAAGCGGTCTGGCGCAATGCTTAACTCTGGGCAAGTCACCGTTTACGCGCGCGAGTATGGAAACACGTTTAACGTTTACACAATTGACCTGAGCTTCGGTGGCAGAAACCCGGTCCCGCTTTCAACGTCGGTTGACACATCAATTGTTGACTCTGCCGCAACCGTCTCTGGATGGACAACTGTACCGAATTTGACGTATGGAACAGTATCCAAAAATCTGAACAACGGCAATGGGGCAAAATCCTACGATCTCGTTATTGACTGCGCCGGACTTCCTGTGCTGAAAGTATACGAGTGGCTGCAATATCAAGCCTCTCGCGGCAAAACAGCGACGACCTATACCAACGGTACCCAAGGCCAGTTTTATCTCGGTCTGACCGGGTATACGCCTCTGCCAACTGCGCCGTTCGGTACGTTTGCCGGTGGAAAGTTTTTTGCCGCGCAGGGGATTTGGTTGCAGAATATGGCGACCGCAGACATCCAGAATTACCAGCTGACAGCTGACGATGCAACGACTCAAACACCGCCAAACACTCAATACGTGACCGTTAGCTCACTTGTTGCGGGCGATCAGGTATTGGTGGCCCGCACTTCCGGATCTGGAAGCACAGCCATTAACACGGCTCAGTACACGCTAGCATCGTCTGGTAATGGGATCGGAAGCGGTACCGTAACAGTCAATGGGTCGATTAGCTCTGACGAGCCATCATCCGGTACGCTGCGAATTAAAAACGCAGCCGGTACTTATGACCGTTACTCGTATACAAGTTGGTCTGGATCGACGTTTACGCTGTCAGGAACTCTGAGCGCAGCCTACAACAATTCGAACATGTTTGTGCCTATCATCGACGCAACGGCAACGGGTACGAGTATCACTACATCGTTAATTCAATCGGTAACAATCAACGTTGTAATTCGAGTCCGTAAATACGCATCTGGATCTGGAAATTCAATCCAGCCATTTGAAACGGCGGGAACTATTACTCCAACTGGTCTGTCTGTATCTGCTATACGGACGACTGACACAATCGCAGTTTAAGGACTGAGAAAATGTCATTCTCCTTTGACCATGTAAAGAGTCTGATTAACGTTGACCCCTCACAAACGTCTGTCGATTGTCAGGCTCTTTACAGCGCAATCTCGCAACATCAAGCGAGTGCTGGAGGGGTTATTTATGACAAAATCGCAGTCGCCACAGGACTCAACCAGCTCGGCCCAAACGTTCAAACGGGTATCACCGTCGAACTATTGGGGGATTGGCAACTCAAATTCGCTGACGGGCAATATGTCGCCTCAGTCCTCGCCGGAAATCTCATCGGAGGACTCAACGGCGATCCAATCGCATACAGCGCCGGTGTCCAAGTCCTCTTAGTGCAGTCCGCATCGTCGACGGTGGTTACATCGTCATCGAGCGGATTGACTGACGCGCAGGCTGCCCAGCTGTCATCGATTCAAAATAACTCTGCGCTTATTCCCGCTCTTTTGTAAAACAGACCGTATATCAACGAATGCCGCCTTTGGGCGGCTTTTTTATGAGCTGAATATTGTGATCCTCGACGTTAGGCTAAAAGAGTTTGGAACTTCTCAGCAAGGCGAACGTCTTGACGCGGTAAATAAATATGGGACATTTCTGGCGGCAGCGAAAGCGCTTGGCGTGTCCAGGACTGCAATCAGTCAATCGATTGACATCCTGAGGCGAAATGCGGCGCTTCGCGGATATTCGCCTTTGCACGATATGACCAAAACCGTGCCCGATGGTTTCAAGGTCAAAGGTGTAAGCACCTATTACGACAAGGACGGAAAAACCAGAGGTCAGTGGGTCAAGTCAAGCGCAGACGAAGAGCGGCGGCAGCAAATTATCAAAGACACGTTTGTTGCTATGGCAAGTGAGTTGCCTCGCATTGCTCCAAGCGTTGCGCCGAAGGTAAGTATTGATGCGCTATGCAATTTATACACGCTCACCGATACCCATGTCGGAATGCTGGCGTGGCACGAAGAGGGTGGCGCGGATTGGGATTTAAAGATTGCCGAAAAGACGCTGACCGGATGCTTTGAGCAAATGGTTGTTTCGTCCCCACCTGCAAAAGTTGGATTTGTTTCGCAGCTGGGTGACTGGTTGCATTTTGATGGCATGAAAGCGGTCACACCTACGCACCAGCACATTCTTGACGCAGACGGTCGTTTTAGCAAGATCGTACAGGTCTCTGTTCGAATGCTCAGGCGACTAGTCGATTTTGCGCTGAGCCATCACGAGAGGGTCGTTGTGTTGATGGCTGAGGGCAATCATGACCTTGTGTCCAGTATTTGGCTGCGGACAATGTTTAAGGCGCTCTATGAAAACGAGCCAAGAGTGGAAGTGATTGATTCTGCTTTGCCTTACTACGTCTATGAGCATGGAAAAACAATGCTTTGTTTTCACCACGGGCACTTAAAAAATAAAGATAGTTTGCCGCTACTTTTTGCCGCGCAGTTTCCCGCAACGTGGGGTGCAACGACTAAACGATATTGCCACACTGGTCACCTGCATCACTTGGACGAGAAAGAACACTCGGGAATGATCGTGACTCAACATCCCACGTTGTCGGCTAGAGACGCGCACGCGGCTAGGGGAGGTTGGATAGCCGAGCGTCAAGTCAGCGCAATCACATATCACAAGGATTTTGGTCAAGTGGCAAAGATAACGATCACTCCTGAAATGCTATTGAAATGAAACTTAACTTTTTATTAAAGGTCTCACAAATGGATTGGGCAACCGTAATACCACTAATGATTTTTGTTGGAACCCTTGTGACTTCCGGGTTTGCCTATTTGTGGCTGAGAGCGGAGAAAAACTTGGATAAATTGTTGTCTGGCCATGACGATGATATTTCATCGCTAAAAAGGGAACTAGGCGAGCATCGACTTCATGTGGCCGAGTCATACGTCACGCAGAGCGAGCTAGCCCGCACAATTCAAAGCTTCGAGAAAACCGTCGAGCGATTGCTCGATGCAATTAATCAAATGTCTCGTGATTCTAAAGAGGCATTTGCTGAGCTGCATCGTCGTATTGATGGCAAGGCAGACAAACAATGACGCCACAAGAGTTTGTTTCTGCAGTAGGCAAGGCTGCGCGGCAGTCGATGGCGTCTACAAATATTCCGGCATCGTTTGTTGTTGCTGATGCTGCGCTCGAGAGTGGGTGGGGCAAATCTTTATTAACCGTGCAGGGATTTAACTTGTTCGGCGTAAAAGCAGATTCGTCTTGGAAGGGCGCAACCCTTACCATGCAGACCAGAGAATTTTTAAACGGCCAATGGATTATGGTTCCCGCTTTGTGGCGCAAGTACCCGGACTGGCTCGCTTCAATCAATGATCATGCTCAGTTTCTGCTTACAAATGCAAGATACAGCGGTTGTTTTTCGCACAAAGATGGGATTGGATTTGCTCAGGCCGTACAGTCGGCTGGATACGCAACCGATCCTTTATACGGTGAAAAAATAATCTCAATCATCAATCAGTACAAGCTGTCCAATCTGGACGATTAACAAATACTCAACCGATCAACAACCGCCTACGGGCGGTTTTTTTATGGGCGCTCGATATGTCAATAATTAAACATTTAGTTGATGCCGCACAAGGCAAACATCCCCTCGGTACAGCCCGCTCCGGCAAGTGGCCGACTGTTCGCAAAAATTATCTGGCTTTGCATCCAGTCTGCGAGGTCTGTGGCGGCAAAGAAAAGCTAGAAGTGCATCACAAAAAGGTCTTTCACCTTAATCCACAGCTTGAGCTTGACCCAAACAACCTGATCACCCTTTGCGAGTCAGGAGCAAACGGCATCAATTGCCATCTCGCGGTTGGTCATTTGGGAAATTTCAAAAGTTTCAATCCAAGCGTCGAGGCAGACGCAAAAGTTATTCGCGCGCGAATTCAAAACCGTCCAACTTCAGCTAAGGAGTAACCATGCAAGATAAAAAAAACTGGCCGCTGTTTTTGTCCATTTTGATTGCGTTTTCAACTTGGGCTGTATTTTGTTATTTGCAGCCACAAGCCGCTCCTATATCTGACCTAGTGTCAACTATCAAGCTATATCTTGCGGGCGCTGGGGCGGCGTTTTTGGCCTTGTATCAGCCTCCGAAACCACCATCAGGCGGTGCATCGTGATTCGCGCTCTTCTAGCCGGGCTTTTGATTGCCTGTTTATCTGGCTGCGCAAATCTTTACGCAGGAATAGCCGAGTATCGGGTGACTCTGTTTTATGACCCCGGCGCGCAAAAGTGGGAATGCTGTACGGCCGAGGTTATCTCCGGCAAAAACGTAGCTGGGTTGACTTTTCACATCACCAAGCACGGTGACGACTGGGATGTTTCTTTGGTCGAACAGGCCGTAAACGGATCTCAAGCGATTCAGAGTTTTGCAGAAAGCGTTGCAAACACAGCTGGCGACATCACCAAAGCGGCCATCGATGCCGCACAACTTATCAAGTGAGGGTTTTATGAAAAAGCTAATTTTATTGGCAGTTTTAACGCTGTCTGCGTGCACGACCGCACAACAACAAACCGCAACATCCAGCGCGGCTCAGGCTCAAAAACTGCTGGCTGCGGCCTGTCCACAAATCAATGCGGCGATTGCTCAATTGTCTGCGCTTCAATTGCCAGATCAAGTCCAGGCTGATCTTAATGCGGCCAATCCTATTGTTCAGTCCGCATGCTCTGTGAGCGGTCAAGTGGATGCGACCAGCGTTAAAGCGCTTGGCATTACCGCGATCCCAGTCATCATTTCGGCAATCCAAGCTTCAAGTATGAGCGACACGGCAAAACAAGACATTACGTTGGGTCTGGATGCTGTTTCAGTTGGGCTGGCTTTGCTATGAAACAGGTGCGCCTAGCCTTGTCGGGGTCGGGATTTCTCGCCCCAATTCATGCAGGCGCGGTCTGCTCTCTTATGGATAACGGCGTTGAGATTGTCGAGCTATCCGGATCGAGCGGCGGATCCATCATTGCCGCATTGGTTGCGATCGGCATGGATGCCAAAGCAATCAAAGACTTGGCTATGTCTGATATTCCTAAAGGGATTATCAGTTTTCAGCCGCTAGCATTGCTCAAGAAAGCGTACAACTCGGGCGAGATTTTGCATAAATGGCTTCAAGACGTAATCGGCGGTCATACGTTTGCCAGTGCAAAAGTGCCCGTTACGGTAATGGCGACCGACATCGAGGCCGGAAAGCCGTATGTCTTTAACCAAAGCCTGACCCCAGACGTGCAAATTGCTGACGCTTGCCGAGCCTCTGCGAGCGTGCCGTTTGTCTGGCAGCCAGCAATCGTGAATGGCCGCGCACTGATCGATGGCGGGACCTGCAATAACATCCCTGTCGATCAATTGATTGACGACAGCACGCCTCGAGTCGGCATTCAAGTAAAAGATGGTTCCGGATCTGGCAAAATCGACACAGTATTTCAATTCGCTGGGCAGGTTTTAAGCACCATGCTCGATGCGAATGAGGGAAACATTGACGTCTGGGCTCAGCGCACTGGCGCAAAAATTGTCGAAGTCAGTGCGGATCCCTACGGTTTCTTAAATCCAAACCTGACCACGGATGAGAAAACCGATCTGTTTAGTCGCGGTTATTTTTCGGTGACGACGAAACTTTTAGCTTAAACAGCTCCCACAATCCCGGGTGCATTCGACGATCTCCGGCTTCCCATTGCTGCCACGCGCGACACGTCGAATAAACGACGTGCGCAGCGGACGTTTGAGTCAGCCCGACCTGCTCGCGTTTGGTGCGAATCTCATCTGGTGTTGGATTTGAATGCGGCCCTTTCGAACCACGGTTAGGATGATTAGCCATTTGTAAAGCAATCTCGCAAAATTTTCACTGACTCAGGTTTTTTGTCGATGGCTTCAATTGCTCGCACCTCAAAAACAATATCTTCGTTTGGGGCAGTGTTGTTTGCTGTTTGTTCAATCCGCTGAATCCAAATATCGTGATTTTGATTTGCAAAGTCACGCACCACCGACTCTAGCCACTGCATCATTTGGTCTTTGCCGATTTCGGTAAGTGTTAGCCATTTTGAATCTGCACTTTCGTCTGTAATTTTGCACTCGCGTAACACAATCTGTGCAGTGAATTCGTTGTTGATCGGCGCGCCATCACAATCCACAACCGATTTTGTTGTGCCGTCATCGACGATGCCAAACATTTCGTTATTAAAAGTTTTGTTTGAGCCGTAATCTGTGCCGCTGAGCGTGAACCAGTACGTTGTTGCTCCATCCATCGAATTGTGGTCTTTACTACTAAAATTTGCTGTAATCATTTTATTTTCCTATCCGTTGTTCTCGATGTGCGGTTGTTTTAGATATTAGATAAAACAACATTGTTGATTTCTGCAATTTCATTTTTCATTAAATATAGCGGAGCACAAATATCTGATAATTCACAGCCCGCCATCAATGCGACCTCGTTTCGAATCGCGCGCTGCTCTCTGCTGCTCAATTCCGTATCAATCAGAGCGTCAGCGATCGCCTCGTATGCAACTGCGTTTACCATTGATTCTGGATTCTCGACTGCTGCCCATTTGAATCCGCCAGCACCGATTGATTTGCGAACGATTGCTACTGATTCGTTAAAAATTTTAGTTGCGTTTGTCATTTTTCATTCCTTGGCCCCTGTTCCCGAGGCGCGGTTGTCTGTGTTGACAATTTAAATTATACGCTCATTGTTCGTATTTGCAAGTGCTTTTTGCAATTATTTTCTAGGTATTTTCTTTAATGTCTGATTCTGGCCGCAATCTGAGAAGCGCTCGGGTTGTAATACGTCATCGCTTGGGCTGGATTGGACCAGCCGAACATTTTGCACATGTCTAGCACATCCATACGCGGCGCAAGCCAAGTCGCAGCCGTGTGTCGGCTATCGTGAAACGTAAAACCCTCTAGCCCGGCTCGCGCTCGAGCACGTCTAAAGAGTGCGTCCAGCGTTTCTTTTTTGAGCGCAAAAACGGATGTCGAATCAAACCCCCGCATTTTCGCAATGAGCCTTGCAGCCTTCTTGGTGATCGGCACGTCCCTTGGTTTTGTCTTGGTAATCGGCAAAATCACATAGTCTGGCCGGACGCAAGCCCAATTCAATCCTGTCAATTCCCCCGCCCGCATCCCCGTTCTAAGCGCCAGCAAAAAACATACAGCCACGCTCTGAGTAATAGAGCGAACCGGTCCACCGTACTGCAGAGCCCTAAGCATTTTTCGGATCTGGCTCGACGTGATAACCGTCGTTCGATGCTCTGGTGACTTCGGCTTGCGCACGTCGCGCATCGGGTTTTCTGCAATCCAGCGCCATTCTCGTCTGGCTACCTCAAAGACGCCACCTAATAATGAACACTCGCGAATCACGGTGCCTGGACTCGTGGCCGCCAGCCGAGCGTCACGCCACTTGCCCAGCTCGTCTGGTGTAAAGTTACCGAGCAATCGACTGGCACTTAGATTTTCGTCGCGGATAAACGCTTTGATCCTGACTTGTTCCCATTTGTTACCGCGCTTAGTCGGGGAAATTTCTAGGGCATAGCGTTCGAGCGCGGCCTTGAGCGTGTACTTGGTGCCAATCGGTTTCTTGTTCTCGGTGCGTAATTCTGTTTCTCGCGCAGCTCCCCACGATTCGGCCTCTCGTTTGGTGCGGAACACCTGAGAATCGCGCACTCCTTTGACGTAGACCTGTGCTCGGTAGCCTGTCTTGGTCTTGGTAACGGATGACATGGGGAGTTGTTGTGGGGAAATTACGGGGAGTTGAGTGTAGATTAGATTGTATTTTTAGGTCAATTTAATCTAACCGATTGCCTGAGACGCTACTAAATACGTCGTTTGGTCAAATTTGATTTTACTTTTGGTGCCTCCGGCGAGAATCGACAGCCCCGATTTTATTGGCTCTTAGGCCGAATGGGGAAATTTTGGGGAGTGTCAATCAAATCCAGCCAGCCGATCGATTTCCAAAATGGGAATCATGCCCACCGAATTCAAGCGAATTGAGCCGTCCCTGACTCGTCGAGAAACTGTTGTTTCGCACAAACCCAACATTTCAGCGGCCTGCTTTTGCGTGACGCATACCGGCCTTGGTTGACCTGTTTTAGGGAATTTTCGGATAGCCTCGGCAACAGTTTGACGCGCCACGTTCTCAAGCATTTCGTTCAGCTCATCTTTGCTCAAAGTAACGACTTGATTCATCAAAAATCCTTTAGCGCATAGTTGAGGAAATCGCGGAGCTGCTTGGCTTCATTAATTTCCAAATAGCAACCAAACACATGATCAACGTAAGAGATAGTGTTTATTTTTACTTCATCGTCATCTTTGTGCTTTTTGACTTGGATTAGCAGAGCCTCGTCATCATCAGCATGCAACCCAATACGAAACTTTAGGCCGCACTCGGAACGAAGATAAGGGTGAGGTTCGTCAGACGAAATCTCTTCATGGTTCGTTGTATCAAAAGAAATTGCAGAATAACTCATGTGTTTTTCTCCTTGAGCTTGGCTTCGATTGCACGAGCGATTACATAGATATAGTCATCAGCCGTTTGCATGTCCTCAAATGGCGCACTATTGGCGGCGTTAATTATTTCGACATCCGTCAACCCTACCCATTGACACTTTAAGTTTCGATATGCCTGACTGTATTTACTGTTACCAGTGGTAATAAATTCGTGACAAGGGGCGCACAAAGAACCAAAAAACACACCTTGATGATCTTTGTTGGTGCAGTTCTTAACGATACATTTCATGCGTTTAACTCCTTGATCTTGGCCTGAACAAGTGCACCAAAAAACAATACGCCTTCAGACTCCGTAAATTTGTTTTTATCGACCTCGTGAATCGTTAATTTGAGCAATTCTTTAAATTGGTCAACTGATAAATCAATCCATTCTTTGCGCGAGTTTTCTTTTGGCTTGGATAATTCAATCGCCGCATTTTGCATTTGAAAAAGACAATCTTTGAGGCGCTTTATTTCTGCTTCAAAGTCTGGCTCAGTTTTCGGCTCAGGCTTGGCTAGCTTTGCCTCATACTCAGCGCGAGTAATAACGATACGGTCAACCTCAACGAAATTGCCTGATTTGAATTTATCGTGAATCAACTGGGATAGTGTGCTCATGCTGTCATCCCCTTACCAATCTCAGCGGCGCACCTAACGATTGCTCGGCGGGTTGCACTGTATGGGTCGTTACTTACACGTTCAACCTTATACTTTTGTCGGTAATTGTCTTTGACGTCAAAGTATCCGGCATATATGGCTACGCCGTCGTCCTCCCCCGTGTAAAAGTCAATACTTAACTTCACCGCCAGCCGCAACGCATCGCCGTCATCGGTTAGTGGATTCCATAATTCAGTCCAACAGTGGTCGTTTGGCGGTGAACCGACAGATTCATAATAAAACCAATTGCCGCTCTCAAAACGACCTTGATCGAACGGTTGCCCTGCCGCCTTAGCCGCATACTCTAATAGTTCTTGGTCAGTCATTTCGTTACCCCAAAATTAAAAGCAATTAGCTGACAAAACAGGCGATATTGTTCCAGATATTCTTGGTTGTTTTTATGGGCTTCCTCAATAGCGTCTGAAAATTCTTTGACTGTCCCTGAAAAACATCCACAATTAACCCTAACGCCGATTTTTTTATCAATATGTGCAGTTGTAAATCGGCCAGATGATTTAGAAGGTCCAATTTGTAATATATCTGCGGATTTCAACACCTGAGCATCACCGGACACCCACGCATCACCGGACACCCACGCATTGCCGGACACCCAAGCATTGCCGGACACCCGAGCATCACCGGACACCCGAGCATTGCCGGACACCCGAGCATTATCGAACACCCGAGCATCACCGGACACCCAAGCATCACCGGACACCCACGCATTGCCGGACACCCAAGCATTGCCGGACACCCGAGCATTATCGAACACCCGAGCATTATCGAACACCCACGCATTGCCGGACGTTGACAGGTTTTTTTCTGTTTCAATATACCCGCCTAAATCACCAGCAGCCACCGAAGAAATTGCAACTAAAGCACGTATTCGATAAAGTGTTTTATCTCCCAATTGTTTTGCATCGTTTGCAAGCAATTCATATTTTTCGTTCATTTCGTCACCTCGTCTAGTCTATATAAAGGTATTACATAAGTATTGGATGGGCAGTCTTGTACATATAACTCAATGGAATCTTCCATCCATGCAACGGGCTCGCTTGGTTTGAGCGATTGAATCGTGGCAAGTGCCTTTACCCAATTTGACCAAGGTTGTTCTTTAAGCAATTTAGAATCTTTTATTTCTTGAAGCGCATCCTGAATCTGCTTGATCTGTTCCTCGCTGATTAGTGCGTATTTCATGGTTTCACCTCCGATATTGGCTAACGATTCACGACAATCAATCAACAGGTCACGAACGGCTTCATGTCGAGGGCGTAGAGCTTTGTGCCAATATGTTTATCCATACGAAAAGCATTACCTGATCCGTCATGCATAAAAATTTGACCAGCTTCGTTTCGTGAAATTTCGCAAACAGGTTTCATATCTCGCAGCGCACGGGCGGCTTCGAGGGCTTGAGGCAATTTGCAACCGGGGTGGTGCCCTGAACCAAATTCAACTCCACAGCACGTATGGTAGGAATATGCATGCGGATCTGTTGCATACATTTTGCAGCTTTGTTCAAGTGCTTCAATAATCAAATCGAGTTTGTCTTTCATGGCCTATTCCTCGATCTCAAGAGGCCATGCTTTGTTGCCGATGCGACTAGAGCCTGCGTAACGATTCGCTTCATCTTCTGTGTGGTAGATATAGCCATCAGTACTGTAATCTAGATTTATATTCAGCCACACGTTTCGTTTTTTGGGTGCCATGCGAAGGTCATCCGCCCATCGTGTGTAATACAACACGCCGCATCCCTGAATAACATATTCGCCAAGTCTATTAACGCCGATGAAATGGACAGCTTCTTTCAAGTGCATGTCGTAAACCGGATCGCCAGCTTTGGCGCGTTCTAGGTTAAAGGGCTTTAATGATTCGCTCATTTCTTCCTCAACTCAAAAAGTTAAATTCTTTTAATCTGATCTTGGCGTGAAACTTGCCGATTCGAATATCGGCAAAATCACCCTGTACCGTCCAGCATCCCTGCATGCGTGAATAAAACGTATCTTGATAAGCGATAAACTTTGTCTTGGTCCTGCCGCATCTTGAATCGGTTAAAACAATTTTTACGCCTAGGTAATCGGCCTCACCGATCACCGCGGCGCTACAACTTCCAGATAACAAGAACATCAATAAAAGTTTTTTCATCATTCAACTAGGTTGTGAGCCGCCTCGCATAAAGCAGCGTTTGTTACCCAAGGAGACAAAATCTTTAGGCGGCTAAGACCTGTTGCGGCTCACATGAAAATGTCTCAATACTTTCATGTAAGCCCTCGGACTTTCACCGAGGCTGCGGATTTGATCGCTGGTAACGCTATGCAATAACTCTGCTAAATTTCTTTGTCATGAAACCTCGAATCGCTCACATGATCTTCTCCTTCAAATTTCGCGCCGTAAATAGCGAGACGACGCACTCCTTCAAATACGACTGCAAAGACTAAAGGGGTCATGCGCTCGGATAAGAAAATCGACCGAGACTTTTTCAACCGGTTCGGCTGCCTTTTTGACAGGCTCAACACTTGCACCAGTCGCTTGGAAATAAACGATTTGGGCTCGCTTAGATCCAACTACCCACCGACGCAACAGGCCTAATTCGATCATCTGCTTTTTTTGTAAATCAATCGATTTTCTGAGCACGCCAATATGCTCTGCTATCTGGTGAGCGGTTCTTGGTTGTTCGCAAAACTTCAATATCTTGTCGCGTTGGCTTGGTCTCATGTTGGCCTCGGTTAACGTTGACTGGGAACTTTGCTTAAACTGTTGGCAGTGGCTTTGTTTAAAATATTTGCCCGCTTTTTATTTCGAGTTTCCCGACGAGAGCAGCGCCTCTAATGCGGCTGCGTCCCACAAAAGGCGGCGATTCGGCAGCTTTATGGGGCGTAGCCCTAGGTAGTGCCCATCGCGACAAAGTGCGGCGCGAATTGTCTGAGGCTTGATTTTCAGGTGCTCGGCTAACACCTCGGTTGATAAACGTGTTTGCATTTCATGCTCCAATAAAATTAAAATAAATTACGTGCGATCTTTCTAAATTATTAAATTGATAATCTGCGGACCGCGCGAGCGCGCCACTCAGCGGACTTGATGTCGCTGCTCTGGTAGCCATCGCCGAAACCCTGATACCAAGCGTCGTAGGAGTTCGAAGCGTGCTGCGTAGACGACCAGTAGCACCCCTCTTCAAAAGCCTCGCTACCGCCCGTCTGAAAAACCTTGGCAGGCGTTTGAACTGGCAACTCAGGCGCGTAAGGTCGAGTTGGGTTGACGGCTGAAAGATTAATACCTGACCGAGCCCAGCAAGAATTTTTCCAAGTGCCGGGTTTCAAGTTCCGGTACAAGATTTCAAGTTCGTCTTGCGACGGCAAATACCAATCACTAGTCTCACCAATCGTTAAATCAAGCGCCCATTGAGCCAGCTTGCTACCAGCTTCTGCCATGGCTTGCGTATTTGCCACCCCGTCGAAGTAAGATTTTGCGCCAGTTACATCTTTGTTCCGACCGTTCCACTTCTTTCCTAAGCACTCGCCCAACGACTTGGGAGCGACGATCAAAGCAAAAATTTGTTGATCAATCAAAATACGGCCGGCATAGAATCCGCCTCCCATCGAGGTGCCCAAAATGGGTGCGATTTCTGTTGTTGATGATTTCATATAAATTCCTTTTGTTACTTTGTTAAAAGTCAATGTCCGTTAAGACTGGTGCATGGCTAAACGTCATGCGTCGATAAACCTCTCGGCAGCGATCAACGTCACCGCCGCAATACGTGGCAACATCGGCAACTCGCCCGGCCAAAACAAAGTCGTAAACTTTGCTGCCATCAATCTCGTCGCCAATCTCTGAACCCTTGGTGGCGATTCCAAGAATTCTGCAAAGTTTGTCCAGGCTGACCATCTTCCCGACACCCGCCCATTGAGTCATCGTGTCGTAAACGTCCTCCCCCCATGGCTTGGCGTTAAACGGAATAATTGCTGGCGGTTCGATGCCAAGCAAAATTGACCGATGAAAAATAAACCTAAGGTCAAAGCCAACAATGTTGTGACCAACAAAGACGGGCGGCCTATTTGACGTTGTGTTGTATGAGTCTTTGATAATTGAAAACAAGTCAGTCAGAATTTTTGGTTCCGCGCTTTTCCAATCTTCGCTATATAGGTTGATCGGCGCATCGTCACCAATAGCGATCGATGCAGAAACAATCTGCCCATACGCACCGTCAAACGATGTTTTGCGGTGGCGCTCGTCGATTGCGGCATCTATTTCTGCCATTTTTTCTTCGACATACGAATTGATCTTTTCTTGATCTTTGTAATTGCCCGGTGCCTTGATTGCGGCCTTTTGAACTGCGGCATCCGCCTGCAGCGCACTCATTACACTTGGGTGCTGTCCGGGGATCGTTTCAATATCTAAAAAATATGGGATTCGTTTCATGCGGCTACCTTTTCGCGTTTTGCTTCTAAATTTTTAATGATGCTTTCGTAGGCTAATTTCGGAATAAAACTCAGCGCGCTAACTTTGTATGCCGCTGTGATTTTTGAAATTGGGCAATCAACCTCTTGCGCAAGCGCTTCGATTTCATCAATGTCTTTTTGATTAAGCATCGGTTGATTTTGAGTGGCCGGAGCTGGTGCCTGATCACGTTGTTCGATAATCGTTGGCTCGTTGACCAGTTCAGCAAGGCCCTCGTCGCTGTCGGTGTTGAGCAAGTGAATCGCTTTTTCAAGTCGGTCAACTTTCGGCCAATATTTGTATGCCTGTTTAATCACCGTTTTGCGGATCATTTCGATTTCGTCAGTCACCCAAGGGCAAGTCACCTTTTTTGCCAAATAAGCGCGATATGCCGATGATCGATCTCGTATGTCATAGATGGCCTTGATTGGCACAGCGTGACTCAAGTAATCACCGTCGGCGGTTTTAACAACTGCATAACAACCGACAATCTCTCCGCGATCCGTTGCAAAAGGGTTGTATTGATGCGTAGGCTGGCGATCAATCCCGTTTAGAGAAAACGTATCAGCCTCTCGAACTATCGCGGCCTGTGCCCATTTAATCGATCCTGTCGCGGTTGCGAGATCAATAAGCCCCATGTAACTAATGTCAAGGCAGATTTTTTTATCTCGCGGCACCAGATACGCTTGCCTCTTTGCTGGTGACAAACTCAGTCCAATCGCTGAAACATTGCTGACTGCATTGATCACACTTTGCTTATTGCTCATGGCAATCCCAATCGCGTAATCAGATTGGGTAAGCTGCTGCAGAGCAAATACAGACTCACGCTCAAAGTTGATCGATTCATCGACCGAGCGCTGTTTGAAGTCTGCTTCAACAGACATGATTGTCTGTTCGATCATTTGAAGCGCATTACTCATGCTTTTAATCTCCGTTGATTAGTAATCACATGTCGGGCAACCAGACCCGAAACATTTTTGACAGCCGTTGTCGATAATCTGAATGGCTTGGCAAATGGCTTTTTGCTTCCAGTAAAAAATCACTTGCACGGCTAGACTCACGCCAGCGCCGTGAAAATCGTTTGCTTTGAGCTGCGCGGCCAATTTGTCCTTGTCGATTTCGCACATTGCGTCAGACAAGTTGGCCAAGTCGAATGGGTAATGAGGCTCGCCGGCTGCCATAAGTTCACGAGCCTTTGCGTCGATTGCGTCGTGATAAGCGTCGGCATCACCTTGCGAGGCTTTGTAAACGGTAAGGTCTTGAGTGACTGAACAGGTATTCATCAGAAATACCTCGCGCCAATAAAGAACAGCGCAAACCAATAAGCTACAAACAAGGCGGCCAGCAACCATGAGTAGGGTGAAATGCGTTGCGCTTGTTTAGGCTGGCAGTAGTGGCCACGATCCCAGCTGGATTGCCGAGTAAAGCGGCTTGTCCAGTTTGATCCTGTGTAAGTTGATTGCTTCATTTCGATTATCTCCGTGAGTAGATAACCAAGATGTTACCCAAAGGTAACGGTTTACACAATACCCAAAGGTAACTATTTTTGTAGGTACTTTCCCTTATGTTGTTTTTTTTAGTGAAATTGGGTGTTTAATCGCTGAAAAAGCGCGGCCATTGCGGTCGACTATTAGCAAATAATTTTTTAAATCGAGCTCGTGATGAATGAAGATGCAAAGCTTTTAGATGCCCAGCGCAAGCGCTTGCAAGCCTCGCATGATCATGCGATTTACATGGCCACACATAAGGGCAAAGCGATTATTGCGCCTCAAAGTAACGTGACTTACACGGCGTTTTCGATGTTGATTTGCGGAGTTGGCGTCACACGATTAACGTGGCGTTTTATTCATTCTTTGCATTGGAATGATTTGTATACTTGGCTGGTTTTTGCTGTCGTGTTTGTTGTGGGCGCGTTTCTTGGATTGTGCTTGGTGTCGTTGGTTTTTTGCGTGGACGACAGTTTGGATTTGAGCGTGCGTTACTTTGATCCAGACTGGCAGTCGACTCGTAGCAAGCAATAATTTTACAATTTGCCGCCAGTCTGATACTCAATCACAACGCCGATTACCCGCATCGCTGGGTCGTCAATTTCTTTGGTTGGGTAAGCTGGGTTTAACGGTTTCAAATACCATGCAGATCCATCAGTTGTAAGCTTTTTGAACGTGGCTTTTTGATGGATCACGTCTTTTGCGACAACGTAATCGCCGGCTTTGGGTGCTCGCTCAGGATCCACGATAATAATGGTGCCTTCTGGAAAGCTTACACCAGCTCCGGTGCTGGTCATGCTGTCACCCTCCACCCGTAAAGCAAAGCTGGATTGAGAAGGGCTGGTGTGCAATGGGCTCGCCCACGTTTCGGCTTCGCCTGGCAAATTGAAATCTATCACGTCCCTTAATCCTCCGGCTTGAACCCACGAAATGATAGGTATTTGCACCAGCGGAATAGCAAAACTGGAAACATTTGATTCGTGGCGAAACATTGGTTTATCTGTCTGAGCGTCTAACCATCCTGGACTTAGGCCTAATTTATTTTCTATTAGGTCTTTCATATCTTCACCAATACGCTTAGCACCCTTCTTGCCTTGCTCAAAAATAATCCGAGCAATATAAGACGGGTCTTTGCCAAGCGCCCTTGCAATAGCGGCATTACTTTTTTCAAAAAATTCATCGCGCAAGAAAATAAATCTTGTGCGACGGAGTTCGTATTTGTCCATAGTTAGATCGTATGTGTTCATAGCTAAATTGTCCTAAATAATTACTTGTAGGTAAATTCCCCAAAGGTATTGACAAAGTAGTTACCTACGGGTAATCTGTTTCAAAGATTTGAGGAAATCGCCGAAATGGATAAGCTTTTAAGCCTACTGAATTCACTACCAGTCGAAGAACAAAGAGATCTCGCGCGTCGCTGTGGCACGTCTGTCGGCTACTTACGCAAAGCTCACAGCGCCAAGCAATTACTAGGCGCTGCGCTTTGTGTATTGCTCGAGAACCAATTATCAGGGGCAGTAACCCGGCAAGACCTTCGTCCCGACGACTGGTCTTTGATCTGGCCTGAGCTGATTGAAAAGGTGAATTCATGAGCGAAGTATCGGCCGCCCAGCTTGATTGCGCACGCAAGATCCACACACAGATCTTGAAGGGGCTTTCAACGGTGGGACAAGTTGAAATCGCAGCTCGCACAGGATCGAGCGAGTCGACTATTTCGCGACTGAAAGACGGTCAGTTGGATTTGCTATCGAACGTGCTGGCTGCGGCCGGTTTGAAAGTGGTGCCAGCTCAGTACAAATGTATTGATCCTGCGATTGCTCAGGCCATGATGTTGATGTATCAGTCGGCCATGAAGCATATCGAAAATCCAGCCTCGCTTCTGTGGGGTGATGAATGATTTTCAACCTAATCAACGAGGCTGTGAAACAGCGTGCTTGCGAAGCAATTATGCAAGCTGCCGAAGGCATGCGCGTCGAGATCAAAGAGCGTAAGAGATCGTTAGATCAAAACGCTGCGCAGTGGCCCATCTTAGATGCCTTCTCGAAACAATTGAAGTGGCCTGTAAATGGCGAATTAACGGCGCTTACCCCCGAAGAGTTTAAAGACATTTTGACAGCTGCGTTTTATGGCGAAACCGTGAGGCTAGCCGCTGGGTTGAACGGTGGGGTTGTCATGCTTGGCAAGCGCACAAGCAAATTTAGCAAGAAGCAGTTTAGCGAGTGGCTTGAGTTTTTGAATTTTGTTGCGGCAGAGCGAGGCGTTGTTATTTATCACGACAAGAGGGCAGCATGAACGATCAGGTTGAATGGCGGTCAATTAAGGTCTATCCGCATTATCAGGTAAGCAACACTGGGCTTGTAAGAAGCGCAAACACAGAGTTGAAATTGATTCTGAAATCAACCGGATATATGTGTTGTTCTCTTAGTGGACATCAATTTTTAGTACACCGACTGGTTGCCGCTGCCTTTATTCCAAATCCTTTGAACAAGCCTCAGGTAAATCACATCGACGGAAATCGGTCAAACAATTTTCTCGCAAACTTAGAGTGGACGACGGCTAGCGAAAATCAGCAGCATTCATGGGATTGCCTAGGAAGAATAAATTACTTTCAAGGGAAGTTTGGCAAAGAGCATGTCACTAGTAAGGCTGTAATTGCGACCTGCATGAAAACTGGTAAAGAAACTTTTTTTCATGCTGGCATGGATGCCGTTAGGCTGGGGTTCAGAAGCGACAGTATAAGCAGAGCTTGTAACGGCGTTATTCGTCATCACGCCAAGCATTATTGGCGCTTTGCGGACGAAAGGATGGCAGCATGATCGCAAAAGAAAACCCGTTGCGATCTGTGCGGCACCGGCGAGTAATTGCGTCGCTCGGATGCTCGATGTGTGGCATGGAAGGATTCACACAAGCGGCGCATGTCAATTACGGCAAAAGCATTGGTCAGAAGGCGTGCGACTCGTTGACTTTTCCTATGTGCCAGTGGTGCCATCAGTTTTTAGACCAGAGCGGCAAGCTTTCAAAAGTAGCCCGCAGAAACTTAGAGGCTAGTTACGTCAACAGAACCAGATCCCTGCTGATTCGTCGCGGGATGTGGCCGGAGTTTGTTGAACAGGCATATCAAAGAGCAAAAAAATGGGAGATCACGGCGTGAGGGTCGAAAAGATTGGAGACGCAACGCTTTACTTAGCCGATTGCAATGATGTTTTACCGCTGATCAAGGGGGGGGTGGATGCTGTGATTACTGACCCTCCTTACAGCGAAGTGACTCACAAAAATGCAAAAAGCAATCGGACTGTCGGTTATGGAAATAAAGCGATTGATTTTTTACCAATAACTGCCGGTGAGCTTTCCAAAATCATTAGCGACTGTTCCTCAATATGCTCGGGCTGGTTTGTAGCAACGATGGAATGGCGGCATATTGCAGAGTTCGAACAATCGCCTCCTTGCGGATGGGAATTTGTCCGGTTTGGAGTGTGGGTAAAGACCAATCCAATGCCGCAAATTAGCGCAGACCGTCCGGCGCAAGGATGGGAAGGTATTGCTTATCTCTATTCCAAAAAAGGTGAAACCAAAAAGAGTTGGAATGGCGGCGGCTCTCATGGAAATTATGTAGGGGCTTTGGTTTCAGATGGCCTACACCCAACGGGCAAGCCTCTTGGATTGGTTCGCGGCTTTGTGGATAAATTTACAAACCCACTCGAATTGATCCTGGATCCGTTTATGGGATCTGGTACCACAGGGGTTGCCGCGATTGAAATGGGCAGAAAGTTTATAGGCATCGAGCGGGAGGCCTCCTATTTTGAAATTGCGTGCGAACGAATAGAAAGGGCGACAAAGCAGATCGGCCTTTTCGACGAACCTAAACAAATCAAATTTGAGCAAGGGGCTTTGTTATGAGAACCCAAATGGCAGAAACGTCCGTAGCCGCGTTTCATTCCTTCCGAATACCGGAGTTGCAGAATAAAGAAATAGAGGTTCTGGCGGCGATTCAAGAGGCTGGCAAATCCATGACTCGCGAGCAGATTGCTCAGATGTTGAATTGGAAAGAGTCAGCTGTTTGCGGTCGCGTAAATAGCTTGGTGTCAAAAGGTGTACTCGAAGAGTCTGGAACCGTTAAGACATCAAGCGGTCGGTCGGCAAAGTTGGTTGGGTTGCCAGTGATTCAAAGGAGTTTGTTTTGAGCGAGTTGCCAACACCATTAACTTCGCTCGATTGCGATTTGCGCGATTTTGCTTTTATGCCGCTTGATGTTGTTCGTTTGCGCGATAGTGATTTGTCCGCAGTATCAAGTGGGGACGAGTTCCGTTGCGCCGTTCTTTTGTGGTGTGCGAGTTGGCACCAGGTACCCGCAGCCAGCCTGCCAGATGATGATGTCGTTCTATCTCAGTTTGCGGGGTACGGGAGGGTTATCAAAGAATGGTTAAAGGTAAAGGAAGGATCTCTGCGCGGCTGGATTAAATGTTCAGACGGAAGGCTGTATCACCCTGTAATTGCCGAAAAAGCCAACGAAGCGATGGCCGGAAAAATCAAATATAGGACAGCAAAGGAGGCAGAAAGACAGCGTAAAGAAAAATCAAAACAGAAAAATTCCGGCGGAAAAATGGAAATTTCCGGCGGAAAAGATGAAATTTCCGACGGAAAAAGTACAGATAGACAAGAACCATCCGGCGGAAATCCGGCGGAAAACGCTCTTATAGGGACAGTGGACAGGGACAGTGGACAGGGACAGGGATGTAAATCGTCGGCAAACCCGCCGATTTTCGACGATGACGAAATTCCCGCTGACCGGCAAAGGTGGATCGAGTTTTTCAGGGACGAGTGTGCAGTCGATGTCGATGCCTACAGCATTCACGACAGAACGAAGTTTTTCCCGTTGACTGCTCAGTGGATCAAATCGGGCGTTTCGATTGGGCGAATGAGAAAGGCGATTAGCTATGCCTACGCAAATGCAAAAGAGGGATTTGGCTACCTTCCCGCCTACGTTGACCGTGTTTTGGCAAGCCAATCCAGACCACCTCGCGAAAACAAGCAGGAAGCTCTCGAAGCTCGAAATCAAGCCATCGTTGATGAAATGATGAGGACAGTCCAATGATTGATTCTGACAAAAAGAATTTTTTATCTTTGATCTCGAACGTTTATGCGTTTTACCGACAGGATTTTTCGACTTTTGCCGGATTGGTCTGGTGGGAGGCAATGAGGCCGTTTGATTTTGCCGCGGTAAGCGACGCATTAAATCGCCATTGCATCAACCCCGACAACGGCCAATTTATGCCCAAACCCGCCGATGTCGTCCGAATGCTTCAAGGGTCAAGCAAAGATGCTGCCTTGATTGCTTGGTCAAAGGTTGATCGTGCTGTTCGGGTTGTCGGCACATATGAGAGCGTAATTTTTGATGATGCTCTGATCCACCGGGTGATCACGGATATGGGTGGCTGGATTCAACTTGGTCATAAAAAGGAGGAAGAGTGGCCTTTCGTTAAAAACGAGTTTGAAAATCGTTATAGAGGCTATTCCTTAAGACAAGAAAAACCGGAATATCCAAAGGTATTAATCGGGATTTCGCAGAGTCAAAACGATCAAATGGGGTTGTCATCAAATTTGCCTCGACTGATCGGCCATCCAGCGCGTGCGCAACTTGTTTTTGATAATGGCGGCATACAGGCCGAGCCCATCCTCAGGTTGAATGAATCTTTGACAAGTTTGTCGATTGCGACGGATGACAGCCATAGGGTGGCTGCATGACTCACAAACACGGTCCCGTTTATCAACTTAAAACCTGCATCGATTGCGCTGCCGCTTTGATTCGATCTGCAAGGCCAAACCGAAAACTGCAGGACACACGCATTTATTTTTTAACTCGGTACCGAGGCTGGGATAGAGAAGTGCTGATTAACCATTTGAGGGCAACCAATGTTTAACGAAATGTTAAAGGAAGCAGGAAAGGCGGCAGGCGAGGCTCGTCGAGTTTATGGAGTCGATTCTCATGAATACAAAGCTGCGATCGACAAAATTGACGAGATCAATCACTACTGGAAACAGAGCGCACCAAGGATGTTTATTGCGCCGGACGATCCAGACTTGCTCGAGAGACTGGCGGCGCTGGATGCTCGTAATGCTCTAGCCAAGGCGCAGAAAATTCAATGATTATTGTCGTGACCCCGTTCCCACCGAGCGTCAATCATTACTACGGTATTGGTCGCGGCGGTCGCAAGTTTATTAAACCGGCTGGGGTTGAGTATCGGGCGGCTGTGTTGAATTACGTCACTAGATACAGGATCAAGGCACCGGATGGAAGGTTGCAGGTCGGCATTCACCTGTACCCGCCAGATAAGCGGCGACGCGACATCGATAATCCGTGCAAAGCAGTTTTAGATGCGCTAACCCATGCCGGAGTCTATCAAGATGATTGTCTGATCGATGATCTAAGAGTGACCAGAATGCCCGTCGTCGAGGGCGGGATGCTCAGAATTTTTATTTCTCAATACATGCCAATCAAAGAGGTGGAATATGACCAAGCAAAAATCAAACGATAAAGTCGCAACGGCACGTCAGCTTTTTATCAATCGACCATATAAGCCTGATATGGCGTTGAAAGTAGCGGCAAAGCGGGCACAAATTCAGCCAGAGCTGGTGTCGGTGACAAGTCGAGTTCCAGAGATTCGCCGCCCGTGAAAATTAGCTATTCAAAACTCATCAAGATACGCGACAGCGCAGGCTATTTGTCGAATGACTTTTTGAGTGCCTGTGCCGAGCATGCGGAAACTAGTCCAGATCTGGTTTTTAAGGCTTATTTCTCAAAGTTTAAAAAAACTTATCACTTATCTAGCGATACCGTACCCATCGGCGGCGCAGTTTACGAAGAGTTGCGACAGCGTTTTTTTAAAGAGATTTTGAATCACAAGCGTTTGGTTGCTCTTATCGAATGCCCGGTTGACGGCGTTACTCCGCTGCACGAGTTGGGCGATCAGATCGGCCTGACGAAGGAAAGGGCTCGGCAAATCGAAAGAAATGCTTTGAGGCACATCGCAAAGGTGATGAAACGCACGTTCAAGGCATCAGATTTAATGGAGGCATAAATGGCATACGAATCTTGGATGTATGGCGACCCTGAGTTTGTTGCGCTTCGTAAAGAGGCTGAGCGGCTGCGCAAGGATGCGGCTTGCGGTGAGTGTGTTCATAAGCGCTCAATAGAAATTAACCGAGAGGTTCACAACGCCTGCGAATTTAAACGTCGAGTTTATGGCAAGCGCTGCGAACTTTTCAAGCGCGACCAATCTGTCGTTTATTTTGAGGATTCGTGCAAATGACCCGCGACCAATCGGAACAAATCGAAACCTTATTCACAATCTGGTGGGAACAACAGAATTCGTGGCGCATGCGCCTCGGTGCTCCGACTTCGGCCATTTATTCACGTCACGCTCAATCGACAGATATTTATACAGATGGCGACGATATTGACGCGCGAATCGATAAAGAAACGGCAAACGCTGTTGAAAAAATTATGCGCGACACGCTTAGCTTCGCCCAGTACAACGCCATTGAAATTCACGCACGAAACAGAGTTAACAAAATATCAGTGTTCCGCAGTGGTCGGGTCAAGCCAGAAGAAGCGCATGCCGTGTATACCGAGGCAAAAGAGACTTTATGTCCACACCTAATTCGCGGGGGGCTAGTAAAAAGAGTTGAACAGGAGCAAAATCGGTGGAAGTAATTGCAATACAAAACAGTGATTTTTCATTTAAAAGGGAGTTGATAGTGGAATCGATATTTGGCGGATTCATTTTTGTATTGATTTTGTTTTTGTTTGGCCGAGAGATTTTTTGCTGGTACTTCAAGATCAATAAAACGATTGCTGTGCTTGAGCGTATTGAGAGCGAGATCAAGTATCTCAACGACACCAATGTTGCTCAGTAGAGACAAAATATTTTTATGTTGTTTTTGAATAAAAATCCTTCATAATAATTACAGGTCGGGAAAGTTGCGCCCGATTGAAACGTAATTGCCGCTTCGCAAAAAGCTGCCATCCAGGTGCGATTCGTTAAAACCAATTAAGCTCGTAGATTAAAAGTCTGCGGGCTTTTTATTTTGTCTCCTTGTTTGAGTGTTTCTCAAACCTTGACCGTCTCGCAGGCGGTCTTTTTTATACATGCCAGCCAGACCTAAAAGCACTTGCCGAAAAGATGGTTGTGTTGTTCTGCTGGATAGGCCGGGCTTCTGTTCCGATCACAAGCCTCAGGCATTCGCCAACAAGTCGGTGCGTGGCGCTTATGGCTACGATTGGTCCAAGCGGATCCGGCCAGCCGTGATGCGGCGAGATAATGGCCTGTGCCAAGTATGCAAGTCCAGGGGTATCTTGAGCCCAGCACAAGAGGTTGATCATATCGTCAATATTGCAGAGGGCGGCTCGGACAGCTTCGATAACCTGCAAGCCATCTGTATTGAATGCCATCGCGCCAAGACGAACAAAGAAAAGAAGGGCTCGCATAAAGGGCAGCCGTTGACCGATGATCTGATACATCCCAACTGGATACGTCGGGCGGCTATGCCCGTCACGATAGTCTGCGGTGCCGCTGGCTCAGGTAAGTCGACCTACGTCGCTACGCACTTGAGCGATGGGGACATCGTCATTGACCTTGACGCCATTCGTCTATCTCTCGGCCTATCCCTAGATGACAAGTCGACCGATGCCATAGGGGAGTGCCTAGCAACTCGTAATCGAATGCTGGATGCCCTCCACACAAAAATCACAGACAAACAAGCGTGGTTCATCGTATCGGAGCCTGTCGGGTTATTTCGAGAGGACTGGGCAAAGATGCTCGGTGCCGAGAAGGTGCTTGTAATGATGACACCGTTAAACGAATGCTTAAGCCGCATCAATGCGACTCGGTCAGGTTTTCATAAGGTCAAAAGCCTTCATGCAGCACAGGTCTGGTGGGATAAATATGAGCCATCCTCGATTGATACGGTCATATCGGTGGGCGCACGGGGTCTCTGAAGCAGGGCGGGGGTGGTTGAATCTCTGCAAGATGACCGAAGATAACCGAATTTGCAGCTCTTTTTTTACAGCCGCGTTTTAAAGTAGGGTGGGGTTTCCCCGTTTTGGAGCATTACATGGCAGGACGCAAGCCAAAACCGACGACGTTAAAGCTTATTCAGGGCAATCCGGGCAAGCGCCCGATCAACAAGTCAGAGCCAGTTGCAAAGGGCGAAGTTGAAATGCCGGATTGGTTAAGCGACTCGGCAAAATCACAATGGGAAATTGTCAGTAAGACGCTGAAACAGTCTGGGCTTTTGACTGCGCTTGATAGTCAGTCACTGGCTTTGTATTGCGAGGCTTTTGCGCGATTTAAAGAAGCGTCCGATGCGCTAGCTCGAGACGGGGCGATGATCGTCACACCTAATGGGATGACAATGCAATCGCCGTGGCTTGCGGTCGCAAACAAAAGCCACGATCAAATGGTCAAGTTGTTGGCTGAATTTGGTATGACGCCAAGTTCACGGAGCAAAGTGACCGCAACCAAACAAGACGAAGTTAATCCTTTTGCGAGATTCAGTTAAGTGTGTCGAGCCATATTGATCGCTGCAATGACTATGCCCGAGGTGTAGTCGCGGGGAAAATTCCTGCTGCGAAATACATTAGGCTCGCCTGTCAGAAGCACATCGATGACCTGAAATTAAGTAAGAAGAAGGAATTTAAATACAAGTTTGATAACGATGCGGCATCCAAGGCTTGCGAGTTTATTGAACTATTCCCACACGTTAAGGGAAAATGGGCGAGGACGTTAGAGCGGATTGTTTTAGAGCCGTGGCAATGCTTCATCCTTTGTAATATTTTTGGTTGGCTGAGAAAGTCTGACAAACGACGGCGGTACCGATCGGCGTACATCAAGGTTCCTCGAAAAAACGGCAAGTCGATGCTGGCCGCTGGAATCGGTTTGTACATGCTGCTGGCAGACAAAGAGCCGGGTGCCGAGATTTATTCGGGCGCGACAACCGAGAAACAGGCGTGGGAGACGTTTAGGCCGGCCAAGGATATGCTGGTAAAAACGCCTAATGCATTGCAATATTTTGGCGTTGAAGTTTTTGCTAAATCGATTTCGTCGGCAAAGACTGGATCCCGCTTTGAGCCTGTGATTGGCAAGCCTGGAGACGGTTCCAGTCCGCATTGTTGTTTAGTCGACGAGTATCACGAGCACGATACGCCTGATCTGTACAACACGATGGAAACTGGGATGGGTGCGCGAGAGCAGCCATTGATGTTGGTGATTACGACTGCCGGTTTTAACCTTGCAGGTCCGTGTTATGAGAAAGAAACCGAGTTAAAGCGGGTTCTTGATGGCGTGGTCGACAACCCCGAGTTGTTCGGCATGATCTACGGTATTGATGACGAGGACGACTGGAGCGATCCGGCGTCGCTCAGGAAGGCCAATCCGAATTATGGTGTTTCCGTCGATGCCGAGTTTTTGGAGTCAGCACAGCGTCAAGCTTTACAAAATCCAGTTCAACAAAACAGATTTAAGACGAAGCACCTAAACGTATGGTGCTCGGCTCGAGCCGCGTGGATGAACATGCAGCTCTGGCACCTTGCGGGTGATCCGCTGCTGACGATTGATGAGTTGGCTGGTGAAGAATGCTGGTTTGGTATTGACCTAGCGTCTAAAACCGACCTTTGCACTTTGCAGATTTTGTTTCGTAAACAGCTAGCTGGTGAAGATCACTATTACTTGTTTGGTCGGTATTGGTTGCCAGAGGATACGGTTAACGAGCCCGGCATCAATCACGCGTCATATGTGAAATGGCAAAAGCAGGGTGTATTGACCGTGACGGACGGTGCCACGGTGGATTTTGAACAGGTAACCGAGGAAGTCGTTGAGTTGATGAAAAGACTCAATCCCGCCGAGGTGGTGTTTGATCCATTCAATGCTACGCAAATGAGCCAGAATTTAATGGCTGCAGGTGGCACAACTGTTGAGTTTACGCAAACGCCTCAGAACTTTGCGCTACCGATGGATGAGATTTTGTCGATGCTTAAAGCCAATCGGTTGCATCACGACGGTAACGAAATGACAACGTGGTGCATGAGTAACGTGGTTGGGCGAATCGCTCGGAAGGGCTTGTTGGCTCCAACCAAAGAACGGCCAGAAAACAAAATAGATGGAGCGGTGGCGGCAATTATGGCTATGAGTCGCCCAATTTCAAGCGATCCGAAGCCCTTTGTGATCGACTCAACGTATCAAATTTTAATGGTCTAGCGAATGGGTTTATTGAGTTTCTTAACGGGTCGCAAAGCGTCGATGGATGACCGCTCGGCGTATGGCTCGTTCTGGTTTAACCCTCTTGGTTTTGGCAATTCCGCAGGCATGCGCGTCTCGCCTGACACCGCCATGCGGATCGGTGCGGTGTATGCGTCGGTTCGCGTGTTGTCGGAGACCATGGCATCGTTGCCATTTTGCCTGACCAGACCTCGCGCCGACGGCGGCAAAGATCGAGTAACCGATCACTGGGCATATCGGTTGTTCAATCGTCGGCCTAACGAGTTTCAAACGCCATTTGAGTTCAGGGAAATGCTGCAAGGTCATTTGGCATTGCGCGGAAATGCTTACAGTCAGATTTTCACTAATCAAAAAGGTGAAATTACCGATTTGCTGCCAATCTCACCAGATGCAATCACGGTTGAGATTTTAGAAAACGGTGATTATCGGTACCGGGTGCGCCTACGAAACGGCGACACGACAGTATTGAGTCGAAGCGAAGTTTGGCATTTGCGTGGGCTGTCGAGCGACGGAATTTTAGGTTTGTCGCCGATTGCGATGGCTCGCGAGAGTTTCGGGGCGGCGCTCGCCGCTCAAGATTACTCGAACCGATTTTTTAGCAACGACGCAAAGCCGACTGGCGGCTGGCTTGAAATGCCCGGAGTTTTTAAGGACGCCGAGGCCAGAAAAGTTTTTCAAGAATCGTTACAAAATGCTCAGTCCGGCTCAAATCGTCACAAGCTGATGGTTCTAGACAATGGCATGAAGTATCACGAGGTCGGCATAAACAACCGTGATTCACAATTTCTGGAACTTAGACAGTATCAAGTTACAGACATTGCAAGGATTTTTAGGATTCCGCCGCACCTGATTGGTGACTTGTCCCGAGCGACGTTTACAAACATCGAGCAACAATCGCTTGAGTTTGCAACGTACACGATGACTCCGTGGGCCGAGCGATGGGAGTCATCTATTGAATCTCAACTGCTGCTTGACAGCGACAACCTAGAAGTAGAGTTTGACTTTGACAACCTCTTGCGAGGCGATCAGGCCGCACGTGCCGCGTTTTATTCGTCCGGTATTAACGCAGGCTGGCTAACCAGAAACGAAGCCCGTGTTGCCGAGAATTTGAACCCAATCGAGGGCTTGGATGAACCGCTTGTTCCTCTGAATATGGTCGAGGATGATGGCGAAACTGAGGCCAGCGAAACGAGCGAATTGCCGCCGCAAGACACCGCGAGCGCAAGGTATCAAGCGCGATTAAATGCGATCTTGCAGTCAAGCGTTGATCGCTTGGCTCGTCGCGAAATCGGAATGATTGCGGGTTTCGTTAAATCATCGACCCCTCACGATCAGGTTAAAGAACAGTATTTGGCGTTTGGTCAGATTGTGTCGGACGCGCTAGGCGTCGATGCTTCGCTTTACGTGGCTGATCGATGTTTGCAATTCTGCGCCCTGCAGTCGGGCGAGATTGAATTATTTACTAGGTCGGCTGCGACTGAGTTGGCTCGATTGGCCGAATTGGAGAAATAGACATGAAACGTGAATTGTTAATCAGCGAGTTTTTATCGACCCCTTGGGCATTGATGCCAGAGCGTCTAAACGCGATGACCGCTGTATTGGCTCGTTGGAATTTAGGTATTCCGGCAGGCCAAAGCACCATGGCGAATATTGAGGCCGCGAAAGAGGCCAGAGCAGCCCGAGCCGCGTCTGTTCCGACTCAGGGCGGTATTGCCGTTCTGCCTTTGTATGGAATCGTGACTCAGCGCGGCAATATGGCTGATGACGTGTCGGGTCCAGGCTCGGTGAGCACACAGCAATTCGGTTCTGCCCTGACAAACCTGATTAACGACGACTCGGTCGGTCAAATTCTGATCGATATTGACTCACCCGGCGGATCCGTCTACGGGGTGTCTGAGCTTGCCGATCAAATTATTGCGGCACGCGCAAAAAAGCCAATCGTGGCCATCGCCAATTCCCTTGCTGCATCTGCGGCCTATTGGATCGGATGTTCTGCCTCAGAGTTTTACGTCACGCCGGGCGGTGAGGTCGGGTCAATCGGGGTATGGCAAGCACATAACGATTATTCAAAAGCCCTTGCAGATGAGGGCGTTGTGACCACGTTGATCTCGGCCGGAAAATTTAAGGTTGAAGGAAATCCTTATGAACCTTTGGATGAGGAAGCTCGCGCTTTCATGCAGTCTCGTGTTGATGATTATTACTCGGCATTTACCAAGGCCGTCGCAAAAGGTCGAGGTGTGCCCATTGATACGGTTCGAAACGGTATGGGTCAAGGTCGAGTATTGGGTGCAGACGAAGCGCTTGCCAACAAAATGGTTGATGGTGTCGCCACGTTTGACGATGTTTTGTCGCAGATGAAGAAAAAAGGACAGGCAACACGCATGCCAGCTAAGGCGAGCCGTCTGTCTGCCGCTGCAAACGAGTTGAAATTGATTGCTTGAATCGGGAGTCCGTTGACTGCCAAAAGTAGTGAGGCTATCCGTCGATAGCTAAAAAATCCGATGCGCCGAAAGGCGCTTTTTTTTATGCCCAAAGCCACCCGTTGAGGTGGCTTTTTTATTTGGAGTATTCAAAATGAGTAAAAAAATCCGCGAACTGCAGGCCAAACGAGCCGCTGCCGCACAAGCCAAAAATGAAAGCCTGAAAAGCGCAGGCGCAATTTTGGAAAAAGCCAACACCGAAGCCCGTGATCTAACGGACGACGAGCAGGCACAATTTGACTCATACAAGGCATCCGCTGACGCAAAAGGCGCGGAAATGTCTCGTATTCAAGCGCAGATCGATATTGAGCAAGACATCGCCGCTCAATCCGCTTTTGTTGAGCCTGTTGCAGATGCCTACATTTCGGTGACAGAAAACGCTGACAAAGACGAAAAGCGCGGTTTCAAATCTTTTGGCGACTTTATGTCGTCAGTGCATCAGGCAGCATTGCCTAATATGCGCCCAGATCCTCGCTTGGCTGCAACGCCGTCCTTATATTCTGGCGAATCGACAGGCGCCGATGGTGGCTTTTTGGTTCCACCTGAGTTCAGTAAAGAAATTTTTACGCTGTCTTTGACAGAAGATTCTTTGTTGCCTCTGACCGATACGGCCGAGATCAGCTCGAACTCAATGGTTATCCCAAAAGACGAGACCACTCCTTGGGGAACCAATGGCATTCGCGCTTATTGGCAGGGTGAATCAAGTGCTGCGACAGGTACCAAGCCTGTTCTCGGCGCAATGGCTCTGCGTCTGAAAAAGTTGATGGCACTCGTTCCGGCATCCGATGAAATGCTTGAGGATTCGACGATGTTGACCAGCTACTTGCCAAACAAGATTGCTGACTCGATTCGCTGGAAAACCAACGAGGCGCTGTTGTTCGGTACTGGCGGACCCGTGCCTTTTGGCGCGTTTTCCGGTAACGCAGTAATCACTCAGTCAAAAGATACCGGCCAAGCGACTAAGACGCTCACAGCAACCAATTTGGCGAACATGATCGCTCGGTTGCCTCCCGCATCATTTGGCCGCGCTGTCTGGCTGATTAACAATGACGTGCTGCCAGCACTCTTTACCCTGACGCTCGGCAATTACCCAATTTATTTCCCCATGGGTAATCAACAAACCGGCGCAATCCAGACGAGCCCCTACGGAACGCTTTTAGGTCGCCCTGTAATCGTTACTCAACACGCCAATACGTTTAGCTCGCAAGGAGACGTTCTGCTGGCCGACATGAGTTATGTCCAAACGATCACCAAGGCTGGCGGTTTCCGCACCGACACATCGATGCACATTTATTTCGATGCCGATGCGACAGCCTTCCGCACTGTGTTCCGTCTCGATGCACAGCCAAAGATCACGGCTGCAATCAGTCCTGCTAAAGGCGCGAACTCTCTGTCACCTTTTGTCCAGCTAGCCGCGCGCTAATCGGACAGCCTCGCTCGGGTTCGCCCGAGCAGTTTTCAAATTTAATTGTTTAGGAGAAACGTATGTTTCCAAATGCAAAAGGATCCGAGTTGGTCGGAGTAGTTGGCAATATTCCGGCTCAGGCCGTGGCTGGTGCCTCAGTTACGTCCGGCTGGATTTCAATGGCTCAGTTGTTTTCACTTTTGGCTTTGATTGAAGTGGCTGCGCTTGGTGCTAGCGCATCGGTTGCTGCCTCTATTAGTCAGGCTATCGACAATCAAGGCACCAGTGCAAAAGCTTTGAAATCAATTGCACCCATCACCAGCTCGAATCAAATCGCGCTTGCTGATGTGCTGGCCGATAGCTTGGATGGTGCCAATGGCTTCTCGTATGTCCAGCTAACACTGACGGTTACTGGCGCATCCAGCATCGTTGGCGCAAAACTGCTGGCCACTACTGATCGCTATTACCCAGCGAGCTCGCAGAATATTTCTGCTGTTTCGCAAATCGTTTAACAGCTGAAAACAAGCTAGTGGCCTCACAAGGGCCACTAGCCTTGTGGAATTCAAAATGTCGCTTAAACAATTATCTGTATCGACGGATGAGCCAGTCACGCTTGCCGAGGCGAAGTTGCACCTTCGCGTGGAAACGGATGACGACGACACCTTGATTGCGTCGTTAATCACGGCTGCGCGCCAAGGGGCAGAGACAATGACACAACGTCAGCTTATGACGGCTCGGTGGCGTCTTTATCTCGACTCGTTTCCTGCAGGCCAAATGTTTGCGCCTTTTGGGGCGGCATTTTCAATTCCACAAACTGCAATTTTGTTGCATAAACCTCCGCTTCAATCTGTGGATTCAATCAATTATCTGGATATGAGCGGGGCGCAACAAACGCTAGACTCGTCGAAATATACGGTTGACCTCTCATGTGAGCCTGCTCGCATTACGCCGATATTTGGAACGGTTTGGCCTCCAACATTGCCTCAGATCAATGCTGTGTGGGTTGATTTCACGGCAGGCTATGCCGACGCTTCGAGCGTGCCAGACGGCATCAAGGCTTGGATAAAAATACGCGTCGGATCGCTGTATATGCACCGAGAGGAAGTTGCCATTTTGCCTCGTGGGAAAATGGAAGAGCTGCCCTTCGTCAATACTTTGCTGGATCCGTATCGAGTGGTGACGATGTGATTGCGGCAGGCGAGCTTCGGCACAGAATATCTGTGCAAGAGTTGTCCAGGACACCTGATTCTCTTGGGCAACTTACAGACACGTGGACTACGGTCTTAGATAACATTTCCTGCGTAATTGAGGATTTGTCCGGCAAGCAATTAGAGGCCGCACAAGCGATGAGTAGCGAAATCAATACTTTGATACGTCTAAGGTACAACGCTGCGATCACAAACCGCATGCGAGTGTCGTACCCAGCGAAGAATCAAACGTTTAAGATTGTTGCGGTGTTAAACGTAGACTCAATGAATGTTGAACAGCATTTAATGTGTTCGCGCAACTTGGTGAAGATGTCCACATGACGAATGACGATCAAGTGGCGGCGGCACTGGCAACAATTTCTGCTATTTCGTCGTACCCGATTCGACCTGACGTGGCAGATTACGAAGACGTGCCACCCTACATCATTTATCAAGAGGTGTCGCAACCGAATGGTGGCTATACCTTAATGGGCTTGGCGTCTCTTAGCCCCAGTCGCTATCAGATCGACGTGTATTCGCTGACTCGATCTGAGGCCGCAAGGCTGGCGGACGCAATATGCGTAGGACTGTATACGGCGATAGGTGCTGTTAAGCACTCTCGTTCTAGCCATTACGACGCAAGCACTCATTTAAGGCGCGTCACGCTAGATTTTTATATGTGGCTACCCAACACTTAGTTTTGCAGCAATTAACCCATCCCGTCTTTATGGCGGGATTTTTTTTGGAGTAAACAATGAGCAATGCAATTCGATCTGATGGCACAACCATCGCCTTTGGTGGGTCGTTTACCAAAACCGATCCATTAACCGCGGCTGCAATTACCACTGCTGCCGCTGCCATATCAACATGGGACGCATTTGAAGAGGTTACGGAAATCAAGCCGTCCGGTCAAAAAGTCGACGAAATTGATGTCACGCATCTTGCTTCCGCATCCAAAGAATTTGTGCTGGGTTTGGAAGATTCAGGGATGATCGACGTCACCATGAATTTCACTGGTGCAACCGCTCAACAGGCTGTTCTTACTGCCAAAACCGCTAAAACCTTGGCTTTGTACAAAATCAGCCTCGGCGCAAATCAGCTTACCAATCCAGCAACGTATACGTTTGCTGCCTACGTGACGAAAGCTGAAATTCCAGACGCAAAGGTCAACGGCAAAATCGAGCTGAACGTGACGCTTCGCATTACTGGTCCTGTCGTTCTCGCCCTCGGCTCCTTGACCTCTACAGAGTAATCACAAAATGTCTGAAAAAGCACAATTGTTCTTTGCCGCTGCGCAACTTAAAACCGTCGATTTCGAGTTGCCCGGCCTGGGTGTGGTGCAGGTGTCGGAGTTATCCGAGGCGAGCGTTTCGGAAATTCGCGCTATTGCTGATGCGCTTACTGATGAAAATCAAAAGCGCAATGCGATGACCGAGGGCATGATTGTTCGCTCAATCCTGCAGGACGGTGCGCCTGTGTTTACCGATGACGATGCCAAAAACCTGCATACGGCCATTGGTAACGCCCTGTTCCAAACAATCGCTGAAAAAGTCTTTAGCGTTAATGGGTTTGGCACGGGAAACTAACTCCCGAGCGTCGGTTTAAGCATCGGCTGGCGCTCGGTTTAGGCAGGACGGTTGCAGAGCTCGAGGCAAGTATCTCAAGCGCTGAATTTCAGGATTGGATTCGATACTACAACGTCGAGCCGTGGGGAACGCCTGTGCTGGATGCGATCTCCGCGCAGCATTTGAGTATGTCTGCAAACATCAATCGGAATGCCAAGGAACGATCGGAGCCGTTTAGACCGAAAGAGTTTTTATTGTTTACTCAGCCGGCCTCGGACGACAAAAAAGACGTTTCAACGGTTCGATTAAAAGCGTTTTTGGACGC
>Ga0208872_1000408_pt1 | contig 33507 bp, 29 predicted proteins | sample CryBogCBH12Aug08_FD_185508 | JGI IMG/M metagenome (GOLD analysis project Ga0208872, IMG submission 185508) | Freshwater microbial communities from Crystal Bog, Wisconsin, USA - CBH12Aug08 (SPAdes) | ecosystem: Environmental > Aquatic > Freshwater > Lake | place: Crystal Bog, Wisconsin, USA...
AGACTTATTAGAGTGGCTCAACATGTTCCATCCCCAATCACTTGTTGAGTTGGATTACGGCGGACTTGCCAATTACGTGGAACAGATTTTGAAAGAGGATGGCCTCGAAGGTCTAGAGGCAGATACCTCTGTCGAAGATATCCAACTTTCACTCCAAGGACTGTCGACCGGCGATGGAGCACAGGCTGGTCTGGGCTATGAGCGCTTGGTAACCAGATGGCGCCGAGTTTCTGCCTTAGAACAAGCCACATAAATCCTGTAAAAAAATCTTTTCTACCCCTTGTCATAACCCCGTTTAAACAGGAATACTGCACCCATATCGGTGCGAAATGGACATTTCGCCAAATCACCAATGGGGGCGACGATGAGCGAACAAGAGATTTTGCTGACGCCATCGGAAGTTGCGGCCCTCTTTAGGGTCGATCCCAAGACAGTCACCCGTTGGGCCAAGGCCGGCAAGCTCACCAGCATTAGGACTTTAGGCGGACATCGCCGATATAAAGAGTCTGAGGTAACGGCGCTTTTGAAATCGATACCTGGAAGCGCATCTGCGCATTAATCAAGGGACTTTGAACGAGTTAGAAGAGGTCCGAATGGCTTCCCAGCCGAATTAAAGTCAGTGTTTCTTGATTTGGCTTTGAATAAATCAAAAGTAGGTCTGGTTTGATGTGGCACTCTCTGCAATTCTTGTAAGCCCCCAACAAGGAGTGATCATGAAATCTTGCATCAAGCACAATATCCATTTGTAGATTAGTTACGACCGTCTCGACCAACCTGTCAAAATTCTTATGAGAGGGATTCTTCTTTATTCGCTTAAAATCTCGTTCAAATTGGGTGGTGTACTCAAGCTTTCGCATTCAAAGTCTTCATGAGAGCCTTCGCAGATTTTGCGCTCTTAACTTTCCCGTCCCGAGCGGCATTTATGGCCGCGCTTGTTACCTTGTTCGGACGAACCGGATCAAAAGGTAGGGCTTTATCTTCAACGACCCGAATGAGAACCATACGGATTAAATCTGAAGTAGTCAGACCAGCTTTTTCGAGAATGACCGCTGCCTCGCGCTTTGTGCTTTCACTTACGCGGGCTCTCACAACTGCATCTGCCGCCATCTGATCCCCCTTAGCTGTAGCTACAATGTAGCCACAAATGATAGTCGCGTCAATATCCTGTGCAGACCATTGATGGGAGGTTAGAGCGAAATTTTCGTCAAAGATAATTCCGAAATACCTGATGTGGATTAAGAGTGGCTCGGGACAGGATCGAACTGTCGACCTCACGATTTTCAGTCGCGCGCTCGTACCAACTGAGCTACCGAGCCAATATTTCTCGCGCTTTTCGTGCGCCAGATAAAGGTATTTAGCGACCCAGACGGGACTTGAACCCGCGACCTCCGCCGTGACAGGGCGGCGCGCTAACCAACTGCGCTACTGGGCCAAACTTATTTTCATAAGTTAGCTGTACTGCTCACTTCCGTTTCCCATCCAACCGTTCCCAGTTGGCGAGAGTGCCCCCAACGGGGTTCGAACCCGTGTTACCGCCGTGAAAGGGCGATGTCCTAGGCCTCTAGACGATGGGGACTAGAAGCGAAGGCTAAGGGTATCGGACAGAAGCCTGCTATCAAAACCCGTAAAAGCGGGGATAGCAGGCTCAGTTCTATCTAATGGATTAGTGGATCGACCACTCTGTAGTGACGGTTACGGTCACATTCTGCTGGCCGAGGTCAATTTGAGTCGGTGCAGCGTCGGTTGCGGTCTTTGCCATCGAAGCGAAGGCGATTGGTTGTGGGGTGGCATTTTGGATGGACTCATCGATGGTCAGAATCTTGCCAATCTTTGCTCCAGCCAAGCTGGCATAGCTGGTGGCCTTGGCCTTGGCAATCGAAATTGCCTGTGCGCGAGCCGTTGCTTCGGCAGCGCTTTCGTCAAAGACGTATGCGTTTGTGCCGGTGATCTGTAATGGATTTCCGACGGCATTTTGTGCGGCGCTGACGATCGCTCCAGCGTTGGCAGCGTTTCGAATTACAACACTAAAAATTTGAGATGCCTGATATCCCGTGATCTTTGGAGTGCCATTTTGGGGATAGGTGTAATTAGGGGTCACGGTGAGTGAGTCAGTAGAAATATATTTAGCAAGCACTCCAGATGAGATCAAAGTCTTGCGGAAGGTATCTGCGAACTTAGAGGTATTAGAAAGCGCTGTAGCACTCGATGAGGAAGTTGCGGTCACTGTTGCGGAAAGCCGTACGGCATCTGGCACAACTGTGGTGGTACCTGTGCCGGTCACATTTACAAATCGAACGGTGCTTGAGGGATTTTGATGGATGGCAATTGCTAGTACCGAGAAGGTAAGAATTGCAAAGAAGATTCCGCGAAATATTTTCATACTCAATTCTCACACGATCGGCTGAGTTTTGTATTCGTATTTAGTGAGAGAATGCTGTCATGAGCTTCCTCTCTATCTGCACTACAGATACCTTGAAGAGTGCTGCGCTCGCTTTGAAAAATGGACAGCTTGTCGCTTTCCCAACCGAAACCGTTTATGGCCTTGGCGCAGATGCATCAAACCCAGAGGCCGTAGCTCGCATTTATGAAGCAAAGGGTCGCCCCGCTGATCACCCACTAATTGTGCATATCGCATCAATGGATGCCATGGCTCACTGGGCTACAGATATCCCCGAATACGCAATCACTCTGGCTCGTGATTTCTGGCCAGGTCCAATGACTCTGGTTTTAAAACGTGCGGATTTAGCGCAAGATTTCATCACCGGAGGCCAAGAAACTGTCGGTCTTCGAGTCCCTGCGCATCCCATCGCACTCGCATTGATAAAAGAATTCAATGCAATCGGTGGTTATGGAGTAGCGGCCCCAAGTGCAAATAGATTCGGCGCGGTCTCACCAACCACCGCACAAGCTGTAGAAGAAGAGCTCGCTCCATACCTCCAAGCGAACGATCTCATCCTGGACGGTGGTGCTTGCCTGGTCGGAGTTGAATCAACAATCATCGATTCCACTGGACCCACCCCGAGCGTCCTGCGTCTTGGGGCAATCACTCCACTCATGATCGAAGAGAGCACGGGGCTTGTTGCACTTGAATCAAATCCATCATCAATCAGAGTTTCTGGTTCCCTAGAGTCCCATTACTCGCCTAAAGCTAAAGTCATCTTGGATGTGGTGGCCGTAGAGGGCGATGGCCTCATAGCACCCGACCAGATCCCAACCCCCAACGGAGTGATTCGCCTCGCAGCACCAAGCACAATAGAAGAGTACGCGCGGGTTCTTTACCAAGCTCTGCGTAGCGCTGATCAAAAAGGACTTGAGGTCGTCGTCGTGCTTCAACCCGGTGGTGATGGATTGGCGGCGGCTATAAGAGATCGGTTGGGGCGGTCGGCAAAGGTTTGAATCAAACTTGACCCAGTTATCGGTACTTTTAAAAAAGCTATAAAATTAATTATTAATTACTTTGGTAAATACTTAACCACCAGTGTGAATCCCATCATTACAATCAGAATTCCTAGATAAAATTGTAGATGCGGAGCAGTTTTGCTTGAACGCGCATCATAGAAAGCGCCTAAAGTCGTAAGAATTAGAAGTTGCATCGGTAGAAGAACCGAGAGCGATGTTCTCTTTAGGATAAATAAGTAAAAAATAAAAGAAGCTACGTAAAAACTGGCTGTAAAAAAAGTTCTTAGATAGCCGATATGTCCGATGACATGCAAGGCACTCAATTTCTGTTCTGACATTAGCCTTGAAGCCGTCACAAGCCACGCTTTCAATGCAATAATGGCGAATCCAGCGAAAAAGCAGTAACTCACCATTAGAACCATATGTCGAAGTATAGAGCAGTAGCACCAATTAGATTGGTCCGTTGTAAAATGTCCACAATCCCTTATACTTCTAACAGCGTTTATGAGTGATAAAAGTTAATAAATAATGACTTTTAGGGGGAGGTTGAAGATTACTGGTCTTAAATCAGTTTCAGTCTTAATTGGGCTCCCCGCTTACAATGAGTCCCTCTCGATCCCACCTCTATTGGCTAAAATTAAATTACTTTCCGTTGTCCCGGGACTCGACGTACACATAGCCCTTTTTGACGACGGATCCATCGACGATACTTCACTAAAATTTTCTGAAATATGTAACAAGGAAAGTCTCCAAGGAAACATCTTGGGGGATGGAAAAAATCATGGCTTAGGGTACGGAATTCGTTCAATATTTGATTATTATGTTCATAAAACCAAATTTGACTACTTAGTAATAATGGATTGTGACGATACTCATGATCCTGCTCAGATTGTGCAATTAATAGAACGTGCGGAGAATCAACAACTTGATGTCGTGATTGCAAGTCGCTACAGAAAAGGATCCGAAATCTTTGGTGTTAGTAAACTGCGACAATTAATCAGCGGCGTAGCCGGCATTTATCTACGACTACTTTTCCCACTTTCCGGCATCAGAGATTTTACTTGCGGATTTAGACTTTACAACCGTCTTTCGCTTGAGAATTTAGCTAAGCAAACAAAAAATCTTTACTTTAAGAGAGATGGATTTTCTTGTATGCCAGAAATAATTCTACGGACTCACAAGGCAGCCTTTAATATTGGTGAAATTCCAATGATTCTAGGTTATGACCGCAAACTTTCGGCATCAAAAATGAAATTTCTAAAAAATATTAGAGAAATACTAATTCTCGGTATACAAATGAGGTTGAATTTTGAAAACTGATCAACCAATTTTTGTAGTTGGAACGCGACCCGAGTTAATCAAAGTTGCTCCCGTATTCAAGTGTTTTCAGGCTGCCGATTTGGATCCTCAACTAATCTTGACAAATCAACAAGGATCTATGGTTTTGGATTTGCTACCTTGGTTTGAAATCTATAACCCCTTAGCATTACCTGAACTTACGGAACAATCATTAATTGGAAAATTCTGGGAGATAAGCAAGAACCTATCATCACTCATAACTACTGGAACAAAAAAGAAATGGGTATTTGCTCAAGGGGATACGACGACAGTTGCAGCTACCGCGATAACTTCCTTTTACACTGAGAATTATTTTGCTCATCTAGAAGCCGGTTTGAGGTGTGATACGCCCTGGCTCCCCTTTCCAGAAGAAGGAAATAGAAGAATTGCGAGTCAGATTTCTAAATTAAATTTTGCTCCAACAAAGTCGGCAGTTGACAATTTGATTAAATCAGGGGTGGACGCGGCAACGGTTCACTTGGTAGGAAATACCGGGATTGATGCTCTCCTCGCGTCGGCAAAAAAGAGTGAATCTTTGACCGAGAGCGATTTATTCTCTCAAGAAACTGGTCGAACTAAAATATTGGTAACTATGCATCGAAGAGAATCATTTGGTGCACCAATGATTGAAGCTTGCAGAGCAATTGCATACATTGCAGAAACTTTCCAAGTTGAAATTTTATGGCCAGTCCATTCTAATCCTCGCGTTCGAGAAATTATTACTAGTGAATTATCTGGCATTGATTCAATACGGCTTGTCGAACCTTTAAATTATCCTGAATTAGTCTCAGTGATGAAGGGATGCGATTTTATATTAACTGACTCGGGAGGAATTCAAGAGGAAGCTCCAGCTTTAGGAAAACCTGTTCTGGTCTTACGCGAAGAAACTGAGCGGCAAGAACTAATTGAAGAAGGCGGTGGCATTTTAGTAGGCACAGATTATTCTAAGATCGTTAATTTCTCGAAGAAATTGATTCAAGATCGTGCTTTTTATAACTCTATGCAGCTCAATTCATCCCCTTTTGGAGATGGTAATAGCGCCAAAGCTATATTAGAAATTTATAAAAGTCATGTGGATTAAAATGAGGAAAAACAAGCTTTCACTTGTCGTATCTACTCTGAATTTCAAGCGTAAAAGTATATTTAATATATGCTAACAACTTTCATTGTAACTTTAATATTATATTTTATTGGAACATCATTTTCGTTCTTTCTAACAAATAAAAATCCAGCTATAACTCTTCTCATTGGTCTTGGGGCTATGTCTACTGCCAGCGGACTTGTTTCTGGCCTGTCGAATTTGAGCGTAGGAATCTCCTTTTGGATTTCCTTTGGAATCCTTGTTTGCATTTTCCTTTTTCGATCGATTCATTCGGGGACGTTGCCTAAATTTCATTTCCGCGAGTTTATACATTTGGAACTTTTGTGCCTGTTGGTTGTTTCGGTCTTCGAGATAGTTCGATCTACTTTTGGAAGTTATAACTTTGATTTTCTTTATAACGTTACTGATGCTATTTATTTACGAAATCATTCAGTTAATCAATATTCGATAACTCAAGCAGTCACACCTCTTAATTGGAGTGCCGATGCGATGGGTCGATTTGGTGGAAGTTTCATTATTTCCGGGCTTTCACAGGTTCACTTGGATGCACTAGCAATAGCCCTAGCCTTGTACTCCACCTGTATAGCTTGTACTTTTTTTATAGTTCGAGATTTAATCATTCTTGCAATCCCAATGCTTAACCGTGCTGCCGTCAGGATAATCGGTATTTTTGTCACGATAGCGCCGCTGATGTTACAAGGTTGGCACTACGAGTTATTTGGTCAAACGACTGGATACCCTATTTTATTAAGTCTACTGATTCTATTTATGCAGAAATCTAAACTAGATAATTCTAGCCAAAAAACTCATTTTCTTCTTATTTTTGGACTGCTTCTTGGATCCCTGTATTGGATTTATCCGGCTCACTATTTGTTTGCCCTCGGATTTGTGTTCGTGACTATTTTGATTTCAAGGAGAAGAACTCAACTCGAATTAAAACACTTAATTACCATCATTGGGACTTTTCTGGTTAGCGTGATTCTGCCGAATTGGCAACACCTCAACATTCCCTTCCATCGCTTAGGCGCAATCTTGGATTTCACGAAAAATGGCAGCAGCGGAACAACGGCTTCCGCCCTAATATTCAATCAATACTCGTCTCACGTTGGACCGCTTATCTCCTTTGGCCTCGTCTCATATCCATTTAGAGGATCCATGATGCTCGAAATGCTCGGATATTTGTCATTGTTGATACTGACTGGGCTCGTAATAGGACATTTTATCTCTCTGCGAAGAACTCATCGCGAGACGACTTACTTTGAAAAAGTTTTTGTGCTTTTAATTTTCGGGTATCTTTTTGTTTATTTGGCGTCGAAATCGAATTATTTACTCTTTAAAATTTCTTCATGGATTCAAACATTGGTATTTATAGCGATAGCTGGCTTCGTTATCGACTATTTCAGGAGAAATGTTGGTTTAAAGCGATTTAATCTTCTTCCAATCATCGTTCCAGTGACATTGATTTTTCTAACTACACTCACCTCTGTTGGTTCAGTTCTTTCTGGTGACTCATCTTTCAAGCAAGCGAAAACGCATTTATCTCCAGATGCTGTATCGAAGGTATCTAGCATACAAAGTCCTCTTCTCATCGCGGCGCCTAGTGCCGAAGATGTGGCGTGGATGAATGCAGCGTTACCCACCTATCGGAATTTATCTCTCGGTATTTTGGGTCCAAATTTGCAAGAATTAAATACGTCTTTTGCTAGTTCTTGCGTTTCTACATTGCCGATAAACAAAAATGAAAATATTGCTTGGTTTGTTAAAAAATCCGATATTTTTCCTAATCCTGGACTAATTAGTAATACCGCCACATCTGATCTTGGTCCAGAATTAAGAATAACGACCAAAGGTAATTTAGTGTTTGCTCTCGAAAACGGCTTCGGGCTTTTTTATCCTGAAAGAAGTCAAGGTTGGCCATTTCCAGTAAATCAATATTTTAGATGGAGCACGGGAGTTTTTGGGTTTAGCGGATGGTCTCAATACCCTTCCCATATTTCATTAGAAGCTCCGGTTGCTGCTGGCCCAGATCATTTGAATTCGCTAACATTTCACTCATCAAACGGAGTTATTCGCGTAATTGAAAAATCTCCAGGTAAATTTAAACTTGAATGGGATGGAATTGCATTAAACGCGGGATGGAATTGCATTTCAGCTGCGATTCAAAATCCTCCGCTATTTATTTCGAGTAACAATTCCAGACCCGATTTTAGACCACTGGCTTTTGCCTTAGGTGAAATTACTATAAAAAATAATTAAGAGTGAGAACATTTTATTCATATTTTCTACGATATTTCACAAGGAATCCATTAAATAAATTTCTCTATTATTTATAGCGTATAGATGGTTTATATTTCAGAAATATTTGATAAATGAGGGGCTCGATAAGGCTCTAACCTTAATTTTCTATTTAAGAAGATAAAAATCCCTTTTTCTATTGCGATATTCCGAAGTCCTCTAAACCGCTTCCGCCTCATTTCCTTGATTTTCTGTGGCTTTTTTGGATTATTACGAGAGATCGTGATTCTTAGCCCAAGGAGAACCCAGGTTTTTGATTTTAATTGAGGCTTCAAACGCACGTGGCCCAATAAGCGTTTCAATTTGATTGGAGCCTTAAGTATTAAACCGTAACTTCTCGTCAAAACATTACGGTAGCCAAAGTTCTGCAAGAAGATTAATCGCCATATTTCCTCATAAATTCTGAAAATCGGATTTTTAGGCGTGTACTCCGCCCGCAACTTGATTAACTCTCTATGAGCTTCCATGATTCTTTGAGAGGAAACCCCTCCTAATTCGAATCTCCCTAGAGGAAAGCTCCATTCAGCAGGTTTTTCTACTTGAATTGCTCTCACGATCAAATCCCAGTCCGCAGCTAGCTTGTACTCTTCGTTAAATCCGTTTAGTTGGTTGATGAGTGATTTACGCATGACAACAGCCTGATGTGATCGATATCCAAAGGCGTAAAGTTGATTTTGGATAGTTGGTTCACTGATCAGCTTGCAACACCATCCGCTTCCATCTTCATTAATCTCTTCGTGAGTTGTACAGCCCCATTTTTTCTCAGGTTCTCTTGAAAGTGCGTAGTCAGCCTGCTCGAGGGAGGTTGAATCAGCAAAGGTATCTCTGGCGTTTAGGAAAAACACATAGCTGTCATTCGAAGCTAGGGCCCATCCTTTATTCATTGCGCTATAAATACCGGAATCTTTTTCAGATACGAATATCGTATTTTTTTTGGGCAACTTTTCTAGGTATTCTTTAGTTCCATCTTGGGAATCTCCATCGATAATGATGTGTGTCCAATTTTTAAAAGTTTGCTTATTAAGTGATGTGCGACTCTTCTTCAAGCCCGCTAAATTATTGCGTACAACCGTGACGATAGCGAAGTGATTCATAAATCTACCTCCGGTTTCTTCCTAGAAATCTTATTTCTCTTATTGCGTCAGCAAGTTTAGGTGCACGGTTTTCTACCAAAATCACCACACTGTTTCGAATAGTTCGATAAAAAAACCAATAATAATTTTTTAACAAGTATTTGGAAGGGAGATATTTTTTTCTAAGAAGCAATAATTCTCTATTTCCAATGGCTCTAGATTTTGTTGAGAGGCCACCCATATAGAAGATAGATAGAAATTCAGGAATGCAATAACCCTGATCAATATGTGAGGCCCTGACAAATAGATCCCAATCCGCAGCGATTTTGTAGCTTTCGTTAAAGCCCCCGAGCTTTTGAAGGAAAGCTACCCTAAAAATGGTGGCTTGATGCGAGATATACTCTTTGGAAAATAACTGTTTATTAACAAGAAAACGTTGAGGAGCGGGTACTTTCCCAAGAATTTTTCCAGAGATTGACCCAAGATAGTGCCCTCCAAAGAGCCACTGCTGATTAGTCGTTGAGGCAATTGCATTGACGAGAGAATAAGAATCCCGGCTAGCAAATTCATCTCCGGCATTCATAAACCACAACCAGTCTGAAGCAGCTGCTGATTTGATTGCCAGGTTCATAGCGCGATATATGCCGTGACCGTCATCCGCCAAGACTGCGGAAGCAATTCCCCGGTTCCTTAGTTCTTCGGCGTAAGCGTTTGTAGGTGATTGGTCATTTGGGGTAATAATCACCCAATCCACCTTAGTGGTTTGACTCAAGACAGAGCTTTCTGTGCGCATGAGGCCATGCAAATCATCTTTGACTAGCGTAATTACAACAACAGTCAAAGAGGGCGCCCCTTAATATTTGATAGGTCATATTCTAGGGCTGGGCACTCCCAAGTAGTACTCTTCGGATAGAAATCCAAGTAAATATCTTGCATTCTTGATTATTGGAGGATTTTCCATTTCTACATTTGTCGCTGGCCACAACGGCATGGTGGGTCGAGCCATCCTCAATCTGGGAATTACTCAAGGAAGAGAAATTGTTACTCGGGAACGCTCGGAACTCGATTTAAGTGATAGCGCTGCTGTTCTTAAATACCTAAAATCTGCGAAACCTGAGAGTGTGATCCTGGCAGCCGCAAAAGTCGGCGGGATTTTCGCCAATATGTCACAAAAAAGAAAATTTCTTACCGAGAATATTCAGATTCAGAATTCTGTTATTTTGGGAGCTCTTGAAGCTGGAGTTGAGAAAGTCGTATTCTTGGGATCTTCCTGCATCTATCCAAAGCATGCCCCTCAGCCAATGCCAGAGGACTGTTTGTTAACTGGTCCGCTGGAGCCAACTAATGAAGCTTATGCATTGGCCAAGATATCAGGCGTGAAACTTTGTCAATATATCCGCGAAGAAAACAATTTAGATTATTTCTCTCTCATGCCTACAAATCTCTATGGCCCTGGAGATAACTTTGATTTAAAAACTTCTCACGTACCAGCCGCACTCATGAGAAAATTCCATGAAGCTAAAGTTAACAATTTGGAATCTGTAACAGTCTGGGGCACTGGTTCTCCGATGCGTGAATTCATGCATGTGTCCGATCTTGCTGATGCCGTTTGGTACGCCCACGATAACCCTCCGGAGGAAAACCTCATTAATGTCGGATATGGAGCGGAAATATCCATCGGAGCATTTGCACAAAAAGTGTCCGAAGTTGTTGGGTTTAAAGGAAATCTAATTTTTGATTCAAATATGCCGGATGGCACTCCAAGGAAACTCCTGGATTCCACAAAACTGTTTGGTATGGGTTGGCAACCTAAAATTTCGCTTGAAGAAGGCCTTGAATCAACCTACGAATGGTTTGTAGAAAATCTAGAGTCGGGAACGGTGCGTGGGTATGGGAAATAAAGTTGCATTAATTACGGGAGTCACCGGTCAAGACGGTTCTTATCTTGCGGAATTCTTGCTTGAAAAGGGTTACAAGGTACACGGAATAAAGCGCCGATCATCCAGTTTGAATACCTCTCGAATTGATCATATTTATCAAGATATTCACAGCGCGAATCCAAATTTTGTCCTTCACTATGGAGACGTTACCGATTCTACAAATTTGATTAGGATTATTAAAGAAATACAACCTGACGAAATTTATAATCTAGCGGCCCAATCACACGTAATGGTTTCATTCGAAACACCGGAGTACACAGCAAATGCAGACGCCGTAGGCGCACTAAGGCTTTTGGAGGCAATTCGTCTTTTAGGATTGGAAAAGAAAACCAAGTTCTACCAAGCGTCTACATCTGAAATGTTTGGTTTGACAGATGGCAAAATGTTAAATGAAGAATCAAAGTTTTACCCTAGAAGTCCATACGGTGCTGCGAAAGTATATGCACACTGGATTACCGTGAATTATCGCGAAGCCTATGGAATATTCGCTGCAAGCGGAATTTTATTTAATCACGAAAGCCCTCGACGCGGAGAAACTTTCGTAACCCAGAAAATAGTTCAAGCTGCGGTTAGCATTATTGCGAATAAACAAGAGAAACTATTTCTCGGAAATTTGGATGCAATGCGGGACTGGGGACATGCGAAGGATTATGTCCAAGGTATGTGGCTAATTCTCCAGCACTCGGAACCAAGTGATTGGGTGCTTGCTACAGGTGAGGCCACATCTGTCAGGGACTTTGTTGAAATGACCTTCGCTAAATTAGGCAGAAACATTTCTTGGAAGGGCGAAGGGGTAGAAGAGCGAGGCGTTGATCAACATGGAAATGTCCTTGTGGAAATCGACCCCCGTTACTTCAGACCGACAGAAGTCCCGCATTTGTTAGGCGATGCATCTAGAGCACGTAACATTTTAGGCTGGAAGACAAATTATACTTTAAGTACACTTATAGAAGAAATGATTGCCGCTGCACAATCTTCCGTTGCTCTAAATTAGTTCTAAGATTTAAAGGTGAGTTTTATGGATGATTTCATCAGCGTGGCAGTTCCGGCTCGATTAGCCAATCTTGAATATAACCAAACTTTAGTGAATCGAAATTTTTTGCAAGCAATTACTTCCATCATAGAGCTCTCTCAACCCCGAATTGCGAAAAGCGACTTAATAAGGGTTGGGCAGAATGCGGATGGCGGATACGTTATTTCCCCCGAATTCCATTCATACGTTTGTTTAAATTTGGGTGTTGGTTACGAGGTAACTGCTGATATTGACCTAATTCAAAACGGATTCGAAATATTTGCATTCGACGGAACCGTCCCTAACCCGTTACCAGAAGAAACTTCATACCATTTCCATCAAAAAAATATTGGGTACGAAAAGAAAGATGAGCGAAATATAAATCTTCAGAGGATATTTCAAACATATTTGAAGCTTCAAAATCTGGACCTTCTGCTAATCGATATAGAAGGTCACGAGTACAAAATTCTTGAAAGAGAACTCAATTTTGTTACTCAGGCAAAGCAAATAGTAGTTGAATTTCATGGACTAGAACTCTTAGGGGATGAACAATTCAGCGAGCGGTTCATTTCGATTCTTGAGAAATTAATGAAGTCACATTATCCAATCCACATTCATGCAAATAATGCCGGTGGTGTATTGCCGATAGGTGGAGCGAGTTGGCCAACAATCTTAGAGATAACATTTCTTGCTAAAGAGTACTGCTCGAATGTCATTAACTTTGGCCCTTTTCCAACCGCATTAGATTTCCCTAACACTCTTGCCCGACCAGATGTAGATCTCACTCCATTTTATGGAATGGAAAAAAATTACGCTTCCTTAGCTAGAACGGTGCTTGGACTTCCATAAATTTGACCGCAGTTGCACGATGAAGTTTTCGGCGTTTAATTCGTGAGACAAATGCTTTCAAGTAACTGCAATTTCTAGCATACAACGCATCACCCCATTGTAAATTTTCAGAATACTGCCAATCAACCAATCGAAATCCTGCTTTAGAAACTAGAGTGGTGATCGAATCCCAATTGCCTTGCTTTTCATACAACTCAGTTTTCGACACTTCTGTGTAAATGTAATTGCATTTCTCCAAAAGCTGAGAGGCTCCCTTTAAGGCCTCTAATTCGGCGCCTTGTAGGTCAAGCACGAGCAAGGCTCCCGATTTTGCCGGTAGAGCTTCGGTAATTGAATCAAGAGTTTGGGTAGATACCTGAATTTCTCCGTTGTAGACGATATCGGGGTAAGTGTCAGCATGAGTTCCAAAATTAAGTATTGAAGAAGAGTATGAATTATTCGCAATTTGTAAAGTCAAAGGAATGCCTGTTTCCGACCAAACAGCGGCACAGATTACTTCACTCCCGGGGTGGTTCTCCGTATTTGCTTTCAATGCAGGGATCAATTGAGGGTTAGCCTCGATCCAAGTAATTTGAGTCCACCCCTCGGCTTCGTACTCGTCCAACTCTTCAGCTAAGTGAGCACCGCAGTGCACAATAGTTATGGGGTCCTTGATCCATATTTTTCGAAGATGCGGAATCATTATTTCGGTATCAAAATTATTCATTCTTCAACCTTCTGGCGTAAACTCGCTTCCACAATCCAAAAATTATCTTCTTATATTTACCCATGTTATCGGGAAAGCCAATCAAATATCTCGGAAGCACCTGAATAGATTTTTTTGAAATTGTCACGTTGTGCCATAAAAGATGCAAATCTGGCTGTACATGTATTTCACCATCAAAAGTTTGCCAAATGTAACTTTGATATGCGGGCTCTGGCAGAGTATCCAAAGAAATTACTGATTCATCAAATGAATCTGCGAATTGATTTCGAAGAAGGATAACATTGCAAATAGTGGTGCCGATCGCCTTGTAACCCTTTAATTCTGCTAGGGTAATTAAACTCCGCAAACTTGAACCCTTATTTATCGATGTGGTTCGCGGGTTGATAAAGTTAACATGTTTGGGAATGGTAGGGTTAAATTCAATCACAATAATTTTTGGCTGGTATTTCGCAAGACCCTCAAATATCCAATAATCTGCGCCATCTATATCAATAGAAAGCAAGTCAAAATCTAGAGGTATTTTTGTTGCCATGAGGATACTGTCCAGGTCATTGGGTGGAGAAATTTCCACAAATCGGTTAAGGCATTCGACAGGATACGTTTTCATGTTCTCTAGCAATTCAAGATGTTTTTTGGGATCCGCTTCGATCAATATCGCTGAATAGCCCCTGTTTATAATTAAGTTTGCCGTATTGGATAGATGCAGCCCGTCCCATGCGCCAAATTCACAAGCCCAGTGGTCAAGATCAAATTTCTTCGCTAACTGGTCCAACGTGTTGGAAATGAGCAGATCTTCTCCAAATTGGGAATATACATTTCCTTTGCCGTCCACGAATAAATGGTATCCAGGTAAAGTGCGGCTGAGTACCTTATTTGCTAAATATCTGTGAGGTTACCGGGAAACGCAGAGCGGTATAAGTTTAAGTGTTTCTGAATAAATGAGTTGAGAGAAAATTGACTGAGTGCCCATTTATCTGCAGCCGAGTGCATTTCAGAAATCTTGGAAGAATCTGACGTTAGCAGTTTTAAAGCTTCAGTTAGGTTTGTACTATCCCTCGCAACAATTATCCCTGTTGAGTAGTTGAGTATTACTTCCGAGACAGACCCAACGTCCGTGGCCACCACTGGTACACCAGCCATTTGCGCTTCAATCAAGGCGATCGGCATTCCTTCATTGTCTGATGTGGATAGAGCGATATCAACTGCTGACCAAAAGAGCGAGGCATCTGTCCAGCCGAGAATTTGAACATTGCTGGGGGCAATACGCTTCGTATCTTCTAGGAGATCTCCTCCACCTGCCATTACGAATTTTGCATCGGGCATTTGTTTTGCAACTTCAACGAGAAGATACGGGTTTTTTACTCCCGTTACTCGAGCCATCCAACCGATTAATAACGCGTCGGGTTCTAATCCGAGAGACTCACGTGCCTTCTTTTTATCGATCTTTGGAAGAGGAGTTACTCCGGGTGGAATTGAAACCCACTTCTTGTGCTTACCGATTCCGGCGGTTCGTAATTCAACTCCTACACGCTCACCTACGGAAATCAACACATCTGTTCTTTTCGCAAGTGATCTTTCAGCGTGAGTTATGACGAATTTTTCAAATGATGAAAATGTTTGGTCTTCAAATAGATGTCCGTGAAAGGTGTGAATTCTTTTGTGGTTGCCCGATATTAATCTGCCCAATAGCCCTGCTTTGAAAGTATGAGTGTGGACTATCTCGGGTTTAAGGTCACGAATGATCTTGCGTAGTTCTAACCAAGCTTTTATGTCATTAGCTGGGGAGATTTTTCGACCCATATGGTGAACTCGGACGAAGGGTAACTCGTTGGTCACAGGATCTTCGATCTCGTTACCTTGCACATATCCGGTCGCTAGTGCACTATCTGGGATATGCCTTACTAAATCACTGACATATCTGGCGGTACCACCGACATTCATTCGCGCAATTACATGCAGGACCTTAGTGGTGGACATCTGAAAGGTACGCCTCAATGACTTCAGCAGGTTCGCCAGAAACTTTTTGACGTCCGCTCTGTAAGTAGATAGCGCGAGTTGACATCTTTTTAACTGCCTCAAGGTCGTGTGAAACCAATAAGACAGCGCATCCGCCATTCATCATTTCGATAGTTCTAGCAGCTGATTTCTCTCGAAAATCTTCATCGCCTACTGAAAGAACTTCATCAATTAATAACAAGTCGGGAGTTGTGTCGGTTGCCGTCGCAAAGGCTAACCGAGCGGTCATGCCTGAAGAGTAAGCGCGAATTGGAATATCCATGTGCTCGCTTAGTCCGGCCCAATCAGCGATCGCTTCGATACGAGAGCGCATCTCTTTTGGAGTTCTGCCAAGCAAGGTTCCGTAGAGGACGATGTTTTCCGCTCCTGTGAGCTCAGGATTGAAACCCGCGCCTAATTCGATCATAGGTGCGACATAACCGCGAACGATGACTCGACCACTTGTTGGTGGGAGCACGCGTGCGATCACCTTAAGCAGCGTTGACTTGCCGGCACCATTGCGACCAATTACCGAAACCGTTTCACCCCGAGCAATGTTGAAGGAGACTCCTTTTAATGCGAAAAACTCTTCGTAGGCCATTCGACGATTGATAGTGTCGATCGCGGTTTGTTTGAGTGAGGAAACTTTGTGGCGTGTACGCCTGTAAGCCAGGCTGACATCAGTTGCTTCGACTATTTTTTCGCTGGTCATAACTTCGCCACTACCTTCGGCCAGCGAGCATTGAATACATAGAAACCGAGGATGAAGGTGAAGAGCGATGTTCCCGCCATTATTTCCCAGTTGTGGATGGTCGAGACGGCGCTATTACCGAATTCCCGTCGAAAAACTTGAAGGAAGGACGTGAGGGGATTTAGCTGGATTACATCGCGCGTGTGTGGGCCGAGCACGCTGATTGGATAAAAAATAGGTGTCATATATTGCAGCGCCATAAGAAAAATATTTATGAGAGAACGGGAGTCATCAAAATTCACGTATGCGATCGCAAGCATCAATGAAAGACCGGTCGTAAACAGGATCATGCAGAACATGACCGCAAGAACCAGCGGAAAACGCCAGGTAGGAGTTTTGTGATAGATAGCCAAGACAACTGTTAGTGGAACTAAGCCAATCGCGAAATTAATGGCACTAGAAATAGATGCTGAAGCGGCAAAGATTTCAGGCCTTACGTAGACCTTCGTGAGAACCCCGGCTCCACTCGCGATTGCATCAGCACCGATTGTGAGTCCTTGGTTGAAAAAGGTAATCAAAAGAACTCCCGAGAGCAGGTATGGGAGGAAAGGGGACCCACCAGGCAGTCTCGATTTAAAGACGGTGTTAAAAACATAAAACATCACGGCTGTGGTGAAGAGTGGATTCAGGAGTGACCACCAGACGCCGATTACTGAACGCTTGTATCTGACTGTGAGATCACGGACAACGAGTAGGCGCAGGAGCCCGCGATTTTCATAGATGGATTTAACTTGGGATATGACTGGAATCTGGCGGACGCTAGAGTCATAAACCTTCATGGTGCTTATCTTAAGTGATTAGCGACATCCGAAATGATGTTCTCCAATGTGAGCTCTGGGCTCCAGTTCAGCGTCTTTTTAGCCTTGGATGTATCAGGGACTCGACGCTGCATGTCTTCAAAGCCGGCGCTATAGGCCTCTTCGTACGGGATTTTCGTGATTGCGCTTGATGAGGCAGTTTGCTCGACGATGGTCTGAGCAAGCTCTTCGATCGAGACTTCATGATCGTTTCCTATGTTGAAGGCTTGACCGATGGACTCCCGAGAGTCGATCACGGCGAGGATTCCTCGGACGGCATCGTAGACATGGCAGAAGCAGCGCGATTGGGTTCCGGAGCCGTAGATGGTGATTGGCTCGTTCTTTAGGGCGGCCTCTACAAAGCGTGGAACGACCATTCCGTAGTGGCCCACTTGGCGGGGGCCGACGGTGTTGAAAAGGCGAACGATTCGAACAATCAAGTTCTTTTCCAGGTGGTAGAAGATTGCCATCGACTCATCGATCGCTTTGGCTTCAGAGTAAGACCAACGACTCTTGAGAGGCGAACCAACTATGCGGTCGGACTCTTCGTGGAGAGGCACACTCGAATTCTTGCCGTAGATCTCAGAAGAGGAGGCGATTAGTACCTCTTTGTTGTGCCGGGTTGCAGCTTCAAGAACATTTTCGGTACCGCGTAGATTCGTGGTCAAAGAAGCGAGAGGTTTGTCGATGATGTTAAAGACGCCTACGGCAGCTGCAAGATGAAGGACGTGGTCGACCGAGCCGACGAGTTGATCTAGAAGTTCGGTATCGAGGATTGAACCTTGAACGAGGGTGAAGTTAGGGTTTGAAAGGTGTTGCTCAATATTTGAAGTGTTGCCCGTGCTTAGGTTGTCTAATACAACCACCGAGTCTCCGCGCTCGATGAGCGCATCAGATAAATGAGAACCGATAAAGCCAGCGCCACCTGTGATTAAGTATTTCACTAGTAGCCCCCACGGGTATTTAGAACTGGAGTAGAGCCCAGCAGGGAGAAATCGGTATCACTGTGGGGGTTGACCAGAATTGCTAGGTCGAAAGAATCAGATAAAGGTGTGGAAGTTTCGCTATTCCATTCTTGAACCAGTTCGTCGTGCCATTCGACGTCTGCGCCGGCTCTACGCAAAGTTTCAATTAATCCTTCTGCGGGAGTTTCGCGGGTATCAGCCACATTTGGTTTGTATGCAACCCCAACGACCAGAATCCTTTTCCCAGCGAGAGAACCCAAGAGGCGGGTGGCAACCCCAACGAAATAATCTGGAATTTGCAGATTAATTTCCTGAGCCAATTCAATGAAACGTGAAGGAGTTCCCAGCTCGTTTGCTTTGGCTGCAAGATATACGGGATCCACCGGGATGCAATGACCTCCGACCCCGGCGCTAGGGTAGAACGGCATGAAGCCATAAGGTTTTGTAGCTGCTGCATCAATGACTTCTCGGACATCAATATTTAGCTGCGCGCAAATTTGAGCTAGCTCATTAATGAAGGAGATATTAATTAAACGAAAGCTGTTCTCAAGGAGCTTGGCGGTTTCGATTACCTCAAGTGAGCTGCCCGTGCCAACCTCTGAAATAAAAGTCTTGTAGAACTCTTCTGCTCTTTTTGTAGCCGCATCCGTTAAACCCGCGACTAATTTTGGCGTGTTTGTGACATTCCACTTTGGATTTGCGGGGTCAATCCGTTCTGGGGAATAAGCGAGTTCGAAAGGGATACCCGACTCTTCAAGGATTGGCGCAACAACTTTTCGCGTTGCGCCCGGGGCAATTGTTGATTCGTTTATAACGAGGGTATTCGGAGCTAAATGTCTTCCAACTGCCTTAAGTGCATTCTCGAGATAACTGAGATCGGGTTGTCGTTTCTTATCTAGCGGTGTTGGGACACAGATGATGATGATTTCTGCATCTGCAATTACGGCAAAGTCACTTGAGATTGAGTAGTGACCGCTTACCTGGGTTGAAGCGATGTCGTGATTAGAAACGTCAGAGATTGTTGATCGACCACCAGATAACATCTCTACGAGTTTTATGTTTGTATCAATTCCAGTGACGAAGTGACCGCTCTTGGCTGCAGCAATAGCTAAAGGCAAGCCAACATAACCTTGTCCAACAACCACAACCCGCATACTTATTGACCGAATTCGGTTTGAGCTTGCTTCGCCTCTTGACTGTTAGGGGCGAAGGCGTTTATTTGTGCAATGACATTTTTGGCTCCGGTTAGGTCACCGCTCGCTTTTAAGTCACGGCCAAGTTGTAGAAGTACCGTCTGATTGAAGGGATCAAGCTCTGCAAGCGACTTGTCGAGTGGAATTGCCGCCTGATAGTTCTTTTGAGATGAATAAATACTTGCAAGTGCGCTAATGGCGTCACTGTTGCGCGAATCGCCTGCGATAAGACCCTTTAAAGTTGAAATAGCTTTTGATGTATCCCCTGCAGCCTCATAGTCCTTTGCTGCTGTTAGTGTGAACGTAGGCTCTTTGAAGATATATGCAAGTGGTTTATTAACAAATGATTCGTACTCTTTGAGAACCGCTGCATTCTTTGTAGGAACGATTCCACTCAAGGTGTGAAATGCGCTCTCGGATTGATAGAACAAGAATGAGATAACAACGAAAACAAGTGCTAGTCCAGCCGACACAACGGTTTGGGCTTGGGAGGCCTCTGGTTTCTTAGGGTCCTCTGCTTGAGGCAGAATCGAGATACCGATTAAGGCACCGCCCAGTATGTAACCCCAGATGGCAATTCCGATATTGTCGATAGAGATCAGGGACTGTGCCTGGTAGGTAATCCAGGCTCCAAATATGACAGCGACAAATATTTGCTTTGAGCCCTGCGTTGCTCGAAGAGTGACAATTCCTCGCCACAAGGTGAAGCCCGTAATAAGGAGGAGCGCCAATAGCACGAAAATTCCACCGGTAGCAGCCAATTGCAACGGAACATCGTGCGCTGCATCCGCCCCGATTAGTGGTCCGCGTCGAAGTGACTGAGTCGCATCTCTATATTGTCTGAAGTACGCGCCGTATCGATCAAGGCCCACACCAAAAACTGGATGATGAAGGAACATGTGTATTGCAGCTCGCCAGTAGTCGCCACGGTAGGTAACTGAGAGTTTGTAGAAATATTTGGTGAGTGGTCCGACATTGAGCATTCCGGCGATAACTGCGACTCCGCCGATGAACGAGAGCGCGGTTAAGCCAAGTGCAATTCTCTTTTGTCGTTGATATATCCAGACAAGAATGATGAAGCCAATTCCCAATCCGCCAGCGAGTAAACCTTGGCGGGCCTGGGAGAAGACGATAACTATCGCAAGCAGAGCAACGTTGCATCCCGCCACCACTCTGAACCAAAGCTGATGCTTGGATTCAATGGCGACACCAAAATTCAACACGAGCAAGATAGCCATCATCGCACCGGCAAAATCAGGATTACCTAGAGTTCCAAGAATCGAGTTATACAGGTAATGCCATTTTACGAAATCAATTTTGTAGTGCTGAAAGAATCCATAGACACCTAGGACTGAACCCATGAATACAACGGTGCGTTCAAATTTGGAAGTGTTATCTAAGCGAATGAGATAAGCGGCAGTTAGAAAAAAAATCAAGAAGGCGAAATATTCGATAAAGCCAGTTTTACGGCCGTACTGGCCGAAGAAGCCAACAAATTTATTATCAGTAACAATAAAAGCAATTGCTAGAGTTGCTAAGAAAACTACAGAGACAAGAGATGCTTGTTTTAAGACTTTATTTTGGATGTAAAACTTGAAATTGAAGGAGAGCCATCCGAGCAGCCAGAAGGAGGCGATCGTTAATACCCAGCTCTTAGGGGCGTTAAATGGGTCATTTAAAGAGAGCCCCATAACCAGAGTTACGAAAGCCCCTCCCCACAAGAGCCAGCGCAGGGCCTTCTTGTCTTCAAGACTCTTAACGGATGAATCGGTCGCTCTACGAAAATTAACGGGGCCTTTTCCGGAGACTGCAGATTTAGCCTTTTGATTGGCCGGCTTGCTCTTTTGGTTTTTCCGATTCGCCATAGTTCGAGTTTAGTGCCCGAGGTCAAGGAGCCACAGGGTTGCAACCCCGATTTCAAAGGGGTTCGTGGCCTGTTGTTTACCTGAAGGTATACCGAGATACTTCGCAGATGTGCATGGCCGGGGACGAGTGAAGTGGTGAGGATTTTCGCTTGGGAGTACCTGGCGCTTGGATTTACTGCTTTAGTAGTAGTCGGGGTACTCACGCCATATGCCCGTCGATTTGCGATAAGCCATCAGATTTACGATGTACCTAATTCCAGCCACAAGTCTCACGTGGAGCCAATTCCCTACCTAGGCGGACTGGCCATAATCATCGGCACGATAGTCATCGCTTATGCGGCACTTTTCGCCAGGGAGTTTTCAGCGAAGAATCTAGCTCTAGAAACTTCCGTACTTGGTCCAGCCCTCCTCCTCGGAATGGTGGGGCTCTGGGACGACATCAAGAATTTAAAGCCACTTCCGCGATTGATTATGCAGAGCACGGTGGGGGTATTTACCGCAATTTTGCTGCTGGTCACCAATACGATGGGAACTCAGACTGGCCATGCTTGGCTGGATGGATTAATCACCCTCATTTGGATTGTAGGAATTTGTAACTCGATCAATTTCTTTGACAATGTCGATGGCGGCGCCGCCGGGACCGTTGCGATCTCCTCGATCGCATTGGCTTACCTGGGCTACCAAGGAGGGCAATACTTCGTTGCGGCACTTTCTGCCGTTGTTGCGGGTGCCACCATCGGTTTCCTACTGTGGAATAGGAGCCCAGCAAGAATTTATATGGGTGATGCTGGTGCGCTCTTCTTAGGTGTATTGATCGCGACTTTGACGATCCGCTTCCACCCCCATGCGCAAACCAAGTGGACTTCTTTTTCAACCAAAATTCTCTTACTGGCTGTTCCAATTCTGGATACTTCGGTGGCTGTCACCTCGCGGCTGTTGCGCCGAGTTTCTCCGTTTCAAGGAGGGCAAGACCACTTATCACACAGGCTCATTCGAGCAGGGCTGGAGCGGAGAATTGCAGTCTTCGTTCTGTGGGGCATGACTGCAGGATTTGCCCTCTGTGCTGCGGTCATCCCATCGGTCTCCAGATTAACCGAGGAAATTCTGGTGGGCGGCGCAGTTGCTGTGTGGATCATGATGTTTTCGCTCTTTCTGCGCACCTCAGATACCTGAAATTGGGACGGCACCCCGCAGACTGATAACCTCAGCGCACACAAGTTCCGCAAGGTTCTTGGGCCCCTAGCTCAGTCGGTAGAGCAACGGACTTTTAATCCTGTAGGTTTCAACTCCCCGCATAGCAATTATGTACCTAATTACCGACAAAACAAGAATTTACGCTCAATTTCGACCACCAAGATGATCTTTAGGTGGTCATTTTTTATTTCATTATTGGCACAACTTTGGCACAGAATTAGACTTACGAATTGTTGACTCTAACCGTATCGATACCCTTGCTACCACAATCCCTAAGGGGTCGATACTTATAGAGTAGAGGGCGAGGGGGAAATTGTGTCGTTTAACGAAAATACCCGTGTCAAAATTCCTGCCTTAATTCACCTCCAAAAGCTTGGATACGAATACCTATCGCTTAAAACTCTCAAATATGACCCTGAGACGAATGTGGCTGTGGATATTCTGGCTGAAAGTCTGCAACGTATTAATTCCACCTATTCAACAGCCGAAATCGACTTACATGTTAAACAGGTCATGGCCTCGCTCGCCAATGATGATTTGGGGAAAGTTTTTTATGAGCATTTAATAAATCAAAGCGGTATTCGACTAATTGATTTTAGTAACTTTGACAACAATACTTTTAATTGCGTTACTGAATTTGAATGCCAAAAAGGACTTGATTCTTTTAGACCTGATATCACCGTTTTGATAAATGGTTTGCCTTTGGTCTTTATCGAAGTGAAAAAACCAAATAATAAGGATGGCGTGCTGGCTGAAAGAAAAAGAATAAATACACGTTTCTCGAACAAGAATTTCAAGAAGTTTATAAACATTACTCAGTTCATGATCTTCTCAAACAATATGGAATACGACGAAGGCGATTCAAATACCCTTCAAGGTGCCTTCTACTCGACAACATCCACAACTAAAGCAAAGTTCAATTTCTTCCGAGAGGAATATTTCAATTTCAAAGATCAAGAATTGCTAGCATTCAATGCTGATGAAGATTTCATACTTAGGGATACGAATCTGACCAGCATAAAGCAAACTCCTGAGTTTGGGACTAACTGCCAGCCAGATACTCCGACTAATCGAATACTTACATCAATGCTTATCCGAAGCCGAGTGGCATTCCTTCTTCAGTATGGAATTACTTACGCAGATGAGTATAAAGGGATTGAAAAGCACATCATGCGTTATCCGCAAATCTTTGGCACTTTTGCTATTGAGGATAAGTTAAAGCAAGGGGAAAAAAGGGGAATCATTTGGCACACCCAAGGCAGCGGTAAAACTGCCCTTGCCTACTACAACACTAGGTATCTTGCTGACTTTTTCCAAAAACAAAATCAGGTTGCGAAGTTCTATTTTATTGTCGATCGATTGAATTTGTTGAAGCAAGCAAAAAGTGAATTTGCTTTACGTGGCCTAAAGGTCAACACAATTAATTCCAAATCTGAATTTATAGCTGAATTTAGTAAGAGCCAAGCCATAGCAAATTCATCGGGAAAGCTTGAGATAACTGTTATTAATATTCAGAAATTTGCGGAAGAGGCATCTGAGCATTTTTCTAACGACTACGATCTGAATGTTCAACGAGTTTATTTCATTGACGAGGCACATCGAAGCTACAAGTCAACTGGAAGTTTCTTTTCTAATCTTGTTAGTTCAGACAGAAATGCAATCATGATCTGCCTAACAGGCACCCCACTCATCGGTGAATTTGCGTCTAAAAAGATTTTTGGAAACTACTTCCATAAGTATTACTACAACAGTTCTATCGCCGATGGCTACACATTAAGGTTAATTCGTGAGGAAATTGAAGCTTCATACTCCTCCAAACTCAGGCAAATTCTATCTGATTTAGAGATCGAAAAAGGTAATATCCCACGATCTTTAATACTTTCTCACAAGAGTTTTGTATCGCCCATGCTGTCATACATTATGGAGGACATGATTAAATCTCGATTGATGCACGGCGATCAAACAATTGGTGGAATGGTTGTTTGCGATTCCTCAGAACAAGCACGGGAAATGCATGAGCAATTTCAGGATAAGTACTCTGAAGAGTTTCACTCTGCTCTGATTCTTCATGATGAGGGAACCAAGGATGAAAGAGATGATCTCTCGGATAACTTTAAAGCCAGTAAAATTGATATCCTATTTGTTTACAACATGTTACTAACAGGCTTTGACGCACCAAGGCTAAAGAAAATTTACCTTGGCAGAGTTGTTCGTGATCACAATCTTTTGCAAACTTTAACTCGAGTGAATAGACCCTATAACAACTTTAAATTTGGCTATGTAGTTGATTTTGCTGACATCACCGATGAATTTAACTCGACGAATGCAGCTTACTTTGCTGAACTGCAGGACGAACTAGGTGAGGAAGTTAAAAACTACTCCAATCTTTTTGTTACTAAGGAAGAAATCCTTCAAGCTGTGGCTGAGGTCAAAGAGAATCTATTTTCTTACGATTTAACAAACGCAGAGGTATTTTCTTCTCAAATTTCTCAAATTTCTGATAAAAAGAAAATTCGCTTAATCATCAGTTCTCTTGAGATTGCTCGGGATATGTACAATCTAATCAAAGCCATGAATTATCAAGAACTCTCAGACAAATTAGATTTTGAGAAATTGCGTACATTACTGTCAGAGACCTATAACCACCTCGATCTGATTCTTCTAAAAGAGCGTATAGATATCTCCGAGGAGGCAAAGGCGCTCCTCAATACTGCGCTCGAAGATATAACTTTCACATTTCTCAAGACTGGTGAAGAAGAATTAGAAATTGGAAATAAACTGAGGGATCAAATTCGACTTGTCAGAGAAGCACTAGCCCGCAATTTTGATGAAAAAGACCCCGAGTTTGTTACTCTGTACGACGAACTGCGGCGAATTCTAAGTAAGCGAAATATTCAGGAGAGTTCAAGTTCTGACATTGATTCGGATATCAAGGTTCTTGAAGCGGTTTTGGCAAAAGCCATTGACCTGAACCTCAGTAATCAGAGACTGGCGCTGAAATATCACGGAGATGAGAAATATGCCAGATTACATAAGATGCTTCGTAATAGAGCCTCTATGTTATCGGATATTCAAATCTTTTCTTTACTCTCAGTAGTACAGAAGGATCTTCTTGACCTAGTTTTTACGAATAATAGCATTTTGAATAATAAGGATTATTTTGAGGCGGAAATACAACGGTCACTATCTATAAACTTTGACATTGACTCAGAATACGAACAGTACTTAATTATGGATGACTTAAAGCTTTATATAGCGAATGAATACTTCTCCGAGTTAGAAACGTTGGTGGCGTAGTGATTGTAGACTTTACGAAGCAAACTAAAGAACTTATTGATGAATTGAAAAAAGTTTGTGCAGATTTTGGCCTAGGTAATGATGGTAATGAATCCAAAATCATCACGCAGATGTTTCTCTATAAGTTCATGAATGACAAATTTGGATACGATCTTAAAAGCGAAGATAAACGCTTCAAAGATGGTGCTACTTGGGAGAAGACGCTTCAAGGCATCTCGGATGCGGAATTTAAGAAGTTATCGGCCAAGCTCCCTACCAATACCGCTCGTCTCAACAAAGACCAGACTATTTCACACCTTTTTAACAGTCAAAATGTGAGTAATTTCGCTGAACTATTTGACAAAACACTGGTCGATGTCTCCAACCTTAACGCGAAAATCTTTTCAGTTACGACTGCTACGAGTGCTCGAATAACTTTGTTCGATCCTTTAAGTCAGTTTGTCGCTGACCCCGCTCAGAAGGACGCTTTTTGTAAGGCCTTAGTTAATAAGTTAGTAAATTTCAGTTTTGAAGCAATCTTCACTCAAAAGTTCGATTTCTTTTCAACAATATTTGAATATCTAATTAAGGACTACAACAAGGATGGTGGGGGAAAATATGCCGAGTATTACACGCCACATGCTGTTTCGAAGATTATGGCGAAGATTCTCGTAGATAAACCTGTTACGAACGTTACGGTTTATGACCCGTCAGCAGGTTCGGGAACATTGTTGATGAATGTAGCCCATGAAATCGGAGAGAAAAATTGCACAATTTATTCCCAAGATATATCTCAAAAATCTTCAGGGATGTTACGCCTCAATCTTATTCTCAACGATTTAGTCCATTCGATCCCGAACGTAATTCAAGGAAATACACTTCTTGTGCCGGCGCACAAAGATAAGAATGAATTAAAGAAATTTGATTTCGTCGTTTCTAATCCCCCTTTTAAATTGGATTTTTCAGATTTTCGTGATGACCTTGATAAGCCGCATAATAAAGAAAGATTTTTTGGGGGAATTCCTACGATTCCTAACAAGAAAAAAGAGTCGATGGCAATCTATTTACTTTTCATACAACACATTATTTTCTCATTGTCGGATAAGGGAAAAGCTGCAATTGTAGTTCCAACAGGCTTCTTAACAGGGCAGGATAAGATAACTAAGGGAATAAGAGAAAAATTGATTAATGAAAAAATATTTTCCGGGGCTATCTCGATGCCTAGCAATATATTTGCGACGACTGGAACAAATGTTTCTGTAATTTTTATAGACAAATCAAAGATTAATAATGAGTCAGTATTTGTTGATGCATCAAATTTTGGAACAACCATAAAAGTAGACAAGAATCAAAAAACTTTATTAAGCGAGGCTGAAGAGGACTTCATAGTTAATGCATTCATTGCAGATACTTTTGATGAAAAATCATCGGTGAAAGTAACTGCTGCGGACATAAAGAGCAAGAACTATTCCTTTAATCCAGGTCAGTACATAGCTGTTGAATCTACAAGAATTGAAATAAGCCAAATGGAATTTTCACAAAAGATGAAACGCCTTTCTGGGGAGCTTGACGAACTGACAAAATCTGCAAGTACCTTAAATGCAAAAATTCAAGAACAGTTTAGGAAAATCGAGCTAACAAAATGATATGGAAGTTGGCCAAATGAATTGGAAAGTATATAAACTTGAAGAGATAGCAGAAATTTATGGAGGAGGCACGCCTTCCACTAAAGATTCTAAAAATTTTGGAAAAGAATATTCTTGGATTACCCCTAAGGATCTCTCTAGTTGTACATCAAAATTTATTGGGTCAGGGGAAAGATCACTTTCTTCTCAAGGATTCAAAACCCAGTCATCAAGAATGACCCCAAAGAATTCAATTATTCTGACTACAAGAGCTCCTGTAGGACTGATTGCAATCAATACTTTAGAAACAACCACCAATCAGGGTTGTCACTCAATAGTTCCAGATAGAAATCTAGTCGATCTAGATTTTCTCTACTATTTACTTAAATTCAACACAAAGTATTTGAATCAAATATCAGGAGGAACAACCTTTAAGGAGTTATCTAGAGAGTCTCTAAAAAGTCTCAAGTTTGCAATACCCGATCTAGTCGAGCAGAGGAAGTTAGCGCTAAGACTGAATCTTCTCGATGAGATGATCGATATTCAGCGTCTAATTGTTTCAAAGTCAGAGCAAGCCCTCGACATGGTGTACCAATTCTATTTCAAGCAATATGGCACATCCAGTGGGGATATCGGAAGTAAAATGATGGTCGAAATAGACAGTGCATCAGTTCCTGAGCTTTGGAATATCAAGTTATTGAAGGATTTAGCAAATATAACCACTGGTAAAAAGGACGCAAATTTCGCTGATTCAGATGGTGTTTATAGTTTCTTCACATGTGGGGAAGAGGTCCTTTCCTGTACAGACTTTGCGTTTGAAGGGAAAGCCGTTCTAGTGGCAGGGAACGGGAATTTTAACGTCAAAATATTTGATGGAAAGTTTAATGCTTATCAGAGGACTTATGTAGTTTTACCAAATAACAATAAATATTTTGGTCTTGTGTACAAAGCCATTTCTGAACAAATAGAAACATTATCGATGGGGTCAAGGGGTTCTATTGTAAAGTTCATAACTATGGGCGATCTTGCCGATATACGTATAGCTTTTTCGAAAGGCAATGAGAATAATGAAGCATTAGAACTTATGAATAGTTATGCTGATGCCATTTTGAATGCAAAGAATAAGATATCTAAGTTAACAAATTTGATTAAATTTATTGGTCCGATCACTGTTAGCGGTCAACTAGCGTAGTTTTTACTCGAAATCTATTAATACAGAACTTTACTTGTGATATTCAACCGCTTGAACATTGTTGATGTATTTTGCTAAGAATTAAGTTACTAAAAAGCGCTTAAAGTTTCAGAGCTTTTAATACCCGTTACTACCCCCCGCCTGCGGGTAGCCAAATACTGCAATCTCTCGGTCAAAATTTCTATCTCTGTTCCTGACAACTCTCTATCAGAAAAAATGGAGAGCGGTCCGGAACAATAATTGAGCTGTTAATCATGGTGGGTATTTTAGATATTTATGATGAGAAGAATTGTTTAGGGTCAATCTTTAAAGCTTAAAGAATGATTACCGAAGAGGAATTATTGATGATCCACCGAGCACCCGCGTGCGGATTTCTAACGGGTGAGATCTAAGCGTAAGAATCGTATATAGCGTGCCTGACCTTCCCTCTATCTGCGATAAGCATAGGGAAGGTCAGGTACATACGATTTATATTTAAATCGGGTGCTCGGTGGATCAATAGTGTTCCCTAGAGGTTATTTATGGGAGTGCCATTACTAAGACACTTAAGTGTCCCTTTGCACCCCATCAAATACGCTCAAAATCCCTATTTAAGTTCCTGACCCCATACATTCAACAACTATGTACGGGGTCAGGAACAGGATTTTGAAAAAAGGTGGAGTCTTAACCAAACATTCAACGGTTTTGAGAATATTTTTGCTCATTTCTATTGATAAATGATAGGAAAATCTCGAAAATTGAAGCATGAGCGATAAGTTACCTAAATATGTCGTAGACACCTTCAATTTTGCATTTTGGAGGCATAAAGAGAATTTCCTAGAAGATGACGATGATATGGCCTCATTAGCATTGTATGTTAATTTCCATTGCCAAATGGATTGCCAGGCAACAGCAATCGCTCTGGAAAAACTTGTTGAACATGTTGACCTAACGCCACAAAAGCGTAAAGAAATCCAGAAGTATGCGAAAGCATTTTGGGACATCGAGGATGCTCTTATAAATTTAACTCTCACAGGAGAGCGACTTTTCGTAAATATTCATAATGAGGAAAACTCCACAGATATATTAGGCAATATTCGTTCAGCTTCGATTTTGGCTGCGGAAGATGAATAAAGAATCAGAATTTGTTGCATATTACTTTGCCGAGATCTATGGTGAAATCACTGCAATGATTCCTCTTTCAGAAATGCTCGAAAAACCAAAACCAAATCTATTAAAACTCAAAGAACTTATTGAATTCAATTTAAGAATGGTATTTAAGACTCTTAAGGAGCGAGCAACATTCACAGACGATGTAGAAATGAGAAATTCACTATTAGATGATGCCTATCAATTTGAGCGAATTTTGGATTCCTTTGGACGTATGAGCGCAGAGGCGATGGAGAGATTTGATGTCTTCTACAACCCTGAAAACTGCACTGACATTGTTGGGACTATCAAATCAGCGATCAATATTTAATAAAATCCAATCGCGCTTAATGTAATAAACGTAAATTTACACACAATTTCCACCTATTAGATTGGATTTTGAAAGATGAAGAAACATCACTAAACTGTAGCCAAACTTAATATCCATATAAGGGGCTATAGCTCAGTTGGTAGAGCAAAAGACTTTTAATCTTTGGGTCGACGGTTCGAGCCCGTCTGGCCCCACTTATATATAAACCCCGTTCTTAATTGAGCGGGGTTTTTTTAATTTGAAGACATAGGTTGGCAAAATAGTATAAGTAAGTACAATCATCTTATGCCAGCCCCTACAAAGGAAAATCCGAGATTCTATAAAGTAATGCTCGGGAAGGGCAGCTCTCTTTTACAAGACGCCTTGACCAATGAATATGTTGGAGTCGGCTGGTTTGCTGAAACCCCTCTCCTCGATAAGGAGACAACTAGCTATTCAACTCTGCGGGAGTTCAATAATCGTTGGACTCCTGTCTATCTTTCAAAGCATCCTGATAAATCCAAGGTAACTGCAGGATTAGCCTGCGGTTGTACATACACGGTTTGCTTTGAAATGTCTCAAGGGGATATTGTTCTATCGCCAAAGGGTGACGGAACATACGTAGTAGGTATCATCTCTGGTGATTATGAATTTGTTCCCAATACAGAACTACCCCATAGACGTAAGGTCGATTGGTCAAGCAAAATCATTAGTAAAGAAGATATATCTCAGCAGTTAAAGAACTCTATGGGGTCTATTGGAACAGTTATTAATATCTCAGGTTACGCCGAGGAGATCCAGTCACTTCTTGGTGATTTAAAAATTATTGAAAAACCAACGATCATCTCCACAAACCCTGATGTGGAGAACGCTTCAGTATTCGCTTTAGAGGAACATCTTGAAGCTTTCCTCATCAAAAATTGGGCTAACACAGAGCTTGGTAAAGCCTACGATATCTACGAGGACGAAGAAAATACGGGAAGACAATACCCAACTGACACCGGGCGACTAGATATTCTCGCAATCAGCAAAGATAAAAGTGAGCTGTTAGTTATAGAGCTTAAAAAAGGTAGGGCTAGTGACCAAGTACTTGGTCAAATTCAACGTTATATGGGTTATGTATTAGACGAACTCGCTGAGCCAAATCAAAAAGTAAAAGGGTTGATTGTTGGCTTCGATGAAGACCAAGCTTTAAAGAGAGCACTTCGAGTTGCCCAAAATGTTGAGTATTATCGCTATGAAGTCAATTTCAAGCTCATCAAAGGATTTGGCGAAAACTAATTCTCTTGTCGAGAATAGATTTTAAACAATTTCGGCAGTTAGGAATCTGGAAGTTTCCAATCTCATTTAGCTCATCCATACAAATTTTTTATTGGGAATACTTTTATCAAGTAGCCTGGATTTTAACTCATCACCCAGTTTATTTTTGGCAATCTTATTGAGAGCATCTTCTACGGTTTCTGCAGTACCTATTCCCATAGCACTTTTAAAAGTTTCAAAATCATCGGGCTTAACAGTATAAATTACCTCCATATCCATAGAAGCAACCTCAGTTCCGTAATATTCAAATTCAAAACGTATATCTCCATCAAAGAAATAGCCATATAAGACTGGCTCGTTCTTTGAATTAGTTATCTTAATTTGGCTCAAAAGTTCTCCTTAATCATTTCTAGTCTTAACAATACAACTCGGAACCGACTAATCCCTTAAACCCACCGATACGGAAAGTAAGTTATCTACAAATAGGGCATTTAACGGATTCTTTGTACTCTCCAAAAATGCGTTCTCTTTAGAAGTATTAATTTCTTCGATGCGATTGATCATGTGGAGATAAACCTTCTGGCAGACCTCTATGGAGTTACCTAAACGATTAGCTACTTCAATTACGTTCAATCCTGAATAAATCAAAATGGATGCGTTGGTATGCCTTAGGTCATAAGGTGTATGAACTGAGGAGCAAACTTTCCTGAAATAGTCGTTAATCAAATCTGTCTTGATTGGCTCATTTATTCGCTTAGGCGAGGTGAAAAGATAATCTTGAGGATTTTTTCCTTCTATTAACCTCTCTAGTGTTGGACGTAGTTCAGCCAAAATAGGAACCGTTCTAAACGAGTTATTAGGCCGAGACTTTAAGCCTTTATGCGTCTGGGAAGATAAATCATCCGCATATCCTCTATTTACTGTTACTACCGCTCTTTCAACTTTTATGTAGCTTGTGCGTTGGTCGGTAAACAATTTAATGTGTTTAACCTGCAAACCCGCAACTTCACTGGGACGAAGCCCAGCAAGCCAAATGATTTCTAAGTAATCAGCTGACTGCATGTAATAACCCTTATGAGTCTTTCCCCGGTTTCTGAGCATCGTACAAATGTTTCTGCATTCTTGAGGTGTAAGAGCTCTTGTGGGGTCGAGTGGAGTTAATGGAGTCTGGCTCTTGACCTTTACGCGTTTGTAAGGGTTGTCATTTATATAGCGATTACGAAAGGCATAATCCATTACAGCCCCAAGAGTCTGCTTTCTTCTGCGTTGAGTATCTTTTGAAGCAACCTTGCCAGTAGTAGTTATCGATATAGCCTGGATTGTTTTGGAAACAATCTCTGGTGTAATTTCCTTTAAGCGGTATGAGTTCTCTAAAACAAAATTCTTAATCTCAATATCCTCTTTTGAAGAAGGTAGCGTATTCTGATTTAGAATGTGATCTCTAATGACTTTGAGTGTCACGAATCGGTCATAAGTATTTTTAAAATTTGGTCTTATTAGTTCAAAGACCACAACCGATGCGGCATCGGCAAATGATGACCTGCTAGTAGCTTGCCACTCATTCCATTTAGAGGCTGAATACTCTGCAGCGACTTCAGCATAACCACGAAGTTGCTGAACCCATTGGTCGGGGAGTCCGGTATTGGGGTCAAAGTTATATCCATCCTCTCGTGCTGTTTCCATCTTTCTCTTAAATCTTTGAGCCTCAGAGAGAGTGTTAAAGCTTCGAGACTTATGCCTCCCATCAATCGTCCATTTGAGCCTAAAAGGCTTAGGTCGGTTAGGGGTAGTTGTGATGTTAAAGATATTGATTACGGCCATCTGTCGCTCCACGTTACTTCACCTCTATTGCTAGGTGAGTAAGTGCTACTTCTCGGATATTGCCTATCCGTTCCAAAATCTCGAGTCTTTCCCAAGATCGGATAAAAGTGCGCCAATGGTCTACGTTTACATTCAAATACATTTCCCTCAGTATCGGTTCGGGTAACTTTCCCCAGCCCAGACCTTTGGCACAAAATTGGCACAGATTTTTACTAAAGTTGAAAATACTCATTTCCGCTCCTTTTTAAGCGGGAAATCCAGTCCTCACCTTAGATAGACTTGTCGAAACCAAGGCCTTTTAATCCGTGGGTCGTCGGTTCAAGCCCGACAGGGCCCACCATAATTTGAGCGTAAATTTTAAAGAATTGTGTATAAATTTTTTTTTAGTCAATTATCCGTCACGAATCTGTCACGATCTGAA
>Ga0208872_1000409_pt1 | contig 33496 bp, 30 predicted proteins | sample CryBogCBH12Aug08_FD_185508 | JGI IMG/M metagenome (GOLD analysis project Ga0208872, IMG submission 185508) | Freshwater microbial communities from Crystal Bog, Wisconsin, USA - CBH12Aug08 (SPAdes) | ecosystem: Environmental > Aquatic > Freshwater > Lake | place: Crystal Bog, Wisconsin, USA...
GAGAGCTGAAATTAAAACTTGGGAAGCTGTAGCTGACGGTTTATTGGATGCCTGTATTTTGGCAAGACTGGAGAAAAACTGGGCGGGAAGAACTGATTCACAACGCTCAAGTGCATGGATCGATCGTCAAATGGACAAAGTAGATGCTTGCTTGAATTCAATCAGTAAGGCTTTAGCGGAGCGCCCATTTTTTGTTGGAAATCATTTGAGTTTGGCTGATATAGCGGTTGGATGTGCACTTACTTATTTGGATTTCAGATTTCCCGATATTTCCTGGCGCACTCGGTATGAGAACCTTGGGCCCTATCTAGAAAAACTGCTACTAAGACCCAGTTTCATTGATACAAATTTCACATCCTAAATTAAAAACTCATTATTTAATTGGAGTGCTGGACTTAACTCTAAGCCATTTAAAGAAAACACCGAGTATTGGGATTTTTTCATAAATTTCTTGAGCCGGATCCCAGTAATCTCGGTGATTATTTATTTTAATTTGACCATTTGCATCTTTGCAAAACAACAAATGAGTACTTCCTTTTACAAGAAATAAATTGTTGGGAGCCGCTTGTGTAGAAAAAATGAAGTCCCAACACATAAATGCCTGATCGCTGTTAAATAACTTTTGTGTCACAACAAACCTTGGCGCGTTGAGTGTTTTGAACATGTGTTCAAATATAGCTTTGATTTTTAGACATCCTTGAACCTCGTTAAAAGGGTCTTTAAACCGGGCATCTGAAGCATAAAAATAATCTAATTTATCCAAACTCTCCAAAGTCAGGTTACTAAAATAAACCTCTAAATTTTGCATATAAACATCGATTTCTTTATGCATAAGAATTAACTTTAAAGCCCTGTGGAGCGCGATATGATCGCAAAATATAGTCGATAAGGCAAAATTCTAAGAAGTTTTAAAAATAGTGAAAACCGCTTCGGGAAATGAATATCAAATTCACCTTTTTCAAATCCTTTAACTATTTCTAACGCGGCTTGCTCGGCAGAAATAATTGCTGGCATCTCAAAGTCATTTTGAGAAGTGAGTGGAGTTTTAACAAATCCGGGGTGAATAACACTCACCCCAATGTTTGATTTATTTAAGTCTAGATATAAAACCTCAGCCAAGTGCGTTAAAGCAGCTTTAGTTGGGCCGTAAGCTAAACTTTTCGGCAATCCCGAGAAACCTGCTACGCTGGAGACAAAACTCAAATGCCCAGCTTTTTGTGCTGTCATATTAGGCAAGCAGGCGTTCAATAAGTTTAAAGCACCGAAATAGTTTATGTTCATATGCTTTAAGGCGACTTGCAAATCAAAATCTTGAGCTCTCATCGGTGAATAATACCCAGCACAGTAAACAATCAGATCAATAGGGTGTTTATTAATTATTTGAGCGTAAGCGTCCTTTAATGCGACAACATCTGTTACATCTAGGGGCAGTGCTGTGGAATTTTGATGGGCAATGGTAAATTTTTCTAAAGGCTCTAAACTTCTTGCTGATAAAAAAAGTGAAGCTCCCAATACAGCAAAACGTTCAGCTAGAGCATAACCAATGCCGCTTGAGGCGCCAATAATCCAAATACATTTACCTTTCCAATTTTTAATAGGGGGATTCAATGACATGGATAAATATAAAAATAAATAAAAACTAAGCCGCTCGCTTGGTAAATGAGAGAGTAACTTCACCCAAGTTAATGCCAAATTTGGACATGCTGGCTTTATTGAGCATGACTCTTTCAGACATTAAAAACATCCAATCATCAAATTGCACGTTCCAAATACTATTGCCAACCGGCAAAGCTAAGGTGTAATTCCAGTGAAAAGCATTGCCGACTGTATTCCCATGCGCCTCTCCAACGACATCCCCAGCCGAACCTGAATAGCTTCCTCCCCCCAAGTGAGTGAGGTTCCAAATCCTTTTTTGATGTGTTGAGTCTGAGTATGTAAAGTCTTCATCAAGAGTTCCTTGCTCACCACTCCAACTACAGTTCATCACGACAGTAAAACGCTTTACAACTTTACCGTTTCTGTCTGTGAATATTCCCCAAGCATCGATCACACCGTTAAAATAATTTTTTAGGTCCAGTGTTGGCGTTTGATTTATATATTCGCTAACGTTTGGCGAGGCACAACCCGTCAAAGAAAGGGTTGATAGACCCGCACTTATACCAAGACCTGTGCGCAGTAGATTTCTTTTATTTACCATGGCAATCCCAATAATCAAACTTTCTTAAGCGTAAACTGAATAACGTCTAAATTTTTTTGCAAAAACCCAGCCTCACAATAGCACAGATAAAACTCCCATGTCTTGATAAAAGTCTGATCAAAACCAAGCTCTAGAACCTTTTTTTCTTCGAGTTTAAAGACTCTTCTCCACTCTCTTAGTGTGCTAGCGTAATCGAGGCCAAAACAAAACTCATCTACTACTTCTAATCCGTGAAGTTCAGCTAATGATTTAAATTGACTTGGAGAGGGCAAGCATCCACCGGGAAAAATATATTGTTGAATAAAATCCGTGCCTTTAATGTACTGATCAAAAAGTTTGTCGTCAATAACAATTGTTTGAATACATGCAAGAGCGCCTTTTTTGAGCAGGCGATTTACATTTTTAAAGTAGGTAGCCCAATACTCTTTGCCAACCGCTTCAAACATTTCAATCGATACGATGGCATCAAAAGGCGCATCCTTGATATCCCGGTAATCTTGAAGACGCAGATCAATCTTTTTATCAAAACTCTGCAGATTAGATTTCGCATATTCAAGCTGAGCAGAACTGAGTGTGACACCAGTGTGATGAGATTGAAAATCTTCTGCAATTATTTTGGCCGTGCTCCCCCATCCGCAACCGATTTCAAGTACCCGTTGATTGGCCCCTTCAAGGAGGCCGGCCATTCGACAGGCTCTTTTGATCTTTGCTTTTTGAGCTGCAGCCAGACTTAGATCTTGATCTGCATCAAACAGAGCTGATGAATAAGTCATACTCTCATCTAACCAAATTTGATAAAAACTATTTCCAAGGTCATAGTGTGCGTGGATATTTTTGCTACTGTTGCTTTTGTTATTCCGTCTGGACCAATGGCGAAGCTGGTAAAAGAGCCGTCCAAACCAAGAACCGTAAATTACCGACTCTACAGCTTGACGATTAAGAATGAACAGCTCAATTAGCATGGTTAGGTTTGGTGTTTCCCAATCACCAGCTATATAAGTTTCTGCAAACCCGATATCCCCAGACTTCATAGAGCTTGGAAAAACATTCCAATTCTTTAAAATTAAGTGAGCTTTTAAATCTGCAGATTGATTTTGCGGTGAACCAAAAAGCAAGACCTCTTTATTTGGCAGTGTGACGCTTAATTGACCATGAGAGAGGTGCTTGAGCATGCCGAGGACAGTTTTTGCGGCGCGAGGAGCCGAGGTCAAATCGACTTGCTCCATGTGGGTGGAGTTGGGTATCAGCATAATAAGGTCATTAACGAATCGAAATACTTAAAGAGACTTTGTATCAGTTTTCAAATCACTGGGGGAAACAAGGGTTATCAAATTATCGGGAAGTTCAGGTTTACTATGGAAAGGTATTTTCTTAAGCCAAAGTTTTAAAGCTTGCCAATGTATTCTAAAAATAATCATTAGCGTAAGCAATGGATAATTCAAAAGCGCTTTTCTTTTATTCGTTGCATTTAAAGGCTCTAAGTCCCCACTTACACTGGTGTGAATTAATGCACCCTGAGAGTCCTCGTAATCTATTCGAACGACAGTTCGAGAGGTTTGTAACTCAGATTCTTTGGTTCTCAAGAATCGGAACCGATATTGCCCCTTTACTGCACAAAAGGGTGATACGTGAAACTCCTTGGCAGCAACTAAATCTTGTCCGTAGATTGGGTTTTTTATAAGATAAAAATGTCGCTCGCCAAAAGTATTGTTAACCTCCACTAAAATTGCTTTAAGCTCTCCAGACACCGCGTGACAATACCAAAAGCTAACGGGTTTAAAAGTGTATCCAAAAACCCTCGGAAAAGTATGGAGCCATATTTCTCCGTCAGCATCGGTGACGCCTTCTTGGGTGAGGAGGTCTTCAATCCATCCAATTGCACCTCCTTGTGCAAGATTTCGTCCATCACCATGGTCAGAGTCAAAGAAGCTGAAAAACCCGCTTTTATTAAACTTTATAAATGGGTTAACTGATTTGTCTACATTTTGATTAGCACTTGCAACACGCATTTGTAACATCAGAAAATAGGTAGGGTAGGTAAACAGATTCTCTTTGGGTCTGTACCTTTTATGTCTGACTTGTCCAAACCCAATTAAAGTTCTCAACTAAGCGCGCCCTCTTCTTTAAGATTTTTCAGCAATGAGTTGGCAGCAGCTTCTCCCGCTTTATGGCCATCTTCATGAAAGCCGTAACCCATCCATGCGCCGGCAAACCAAGTATTTTGATTGCCTTGAATGTGTACCATTTGCTCTTGTGCACGGTTTGTACCCAAGTCAAATATTGGATGGGTGTAATTAAAGACGGATGAGATTTTAGTTGAGTCAATTTCTCTAATAGGGTTTAAAGAAACAATGACAGGCTCCTTAAAAGGCAAAGGCTGTAATTTGTTTAAATAATAGTGCAGACAGACGCTGGGAAACGTACTAACCTTAGGGTCGGAGTCATCTTTCTTCAAGTCTTTTGTGTGGGATGCATTACTTTCAAAGTTCCATGCTGCCCAAGCAAGTCTCTTACGGGGCAGTACTTTGTGATCTGTATGCAATATCGCCGTATTGTCTTTAAATTTAAAAGCACCTAAAAGATTTCTCTCCAGATCAGTGGGATTGCTCAGCATCCTCAAGGCCTGATCAGCATGGGAAGCAATAATTACATGCTTAAACTCATCTCTCCCTCTTGCACTATCTACATAAACCTTTTCCCCTATGCGCTCAATATTTAATACAGGGGTATTGAGATACTTATGACTAATACTATTCGTAATGATGTCAACATATTGTTTTGCGCCTCCTGCCACTGTATACCAACGAGGCCTATTAGTGACTTGCAAGAGACCGTGATTGTGACAAAAGCGGATCATTGTAGAAACTGGAAAGGCTAACATCTGATCAGGAGGGCAGCTCCAGATGCAACCCAACATAGGCAATAGGTACCAGTGAATAAAATATGAATTAAATTCGTGCTCCCTTAGAAATTCAATCAAGGGAGTATCGAGAATGTCATTTTTCTCTGATAAAGCGAGTGATGTTGTCAATGAATTGAAACGAAGAATATCTTTTAACATGGATAAAAAATCTGAGTTAAAAAGATTTTTCCTTTGTGCAAAAACACTGTTTATAGATGAACCACTCCATTCGATTAATTCAGAATTGTTTTTTGGAGCCTGCACAGAAAAAGACATGTCTGAGAGTGCAGTTGGGATATTTAGTTCTTTAAATAAAGCAATTAACTTTGGATAAGTGCGCTCATTAAAAACCAAAAATCCAGTATCAACTGGATAACTTTGAACTCCTGAAGGCGTATGAGCTTGAACATTTACAGTGTGAGTATGGCCACCGTAGTAGTCATTTGCCTCATACAAACTAATCTCTATTCCAGAGTGCTTGTTTAAGACATGAGCAGCGCTAAGCCCGGAGATGCCTGAGCCAACAATGGCAATTCGAGTTGTCATTAGATGATATAAATGGAATTACGGTAATTGAATGTCTAATTGTTTTTGGACTTCTGCTATGAATGCTTTGTCATCTGGAGAGGTCATACTATTGAAGCTTTTTACGGATTGACCATCGCGGCTGATCAAGTACTTATAGAAATTCCATTTGGGTGAAGTTTGAGTTCTTTGGGCTAACTGCTTAAATAGGGGTGATGCACTACTGCCCTTGACCGATGTTTTAGTGAACATTGGAAATTTAACACCAAAAGTGTTTTCACAAAAGTCAGCAATCTGGTTATTGCTGTCAGGTTCTTGAGAAAAATCATTAGACGGGAATCCCAGCACCACTAGACCCTTAGATTTGTACTTATCATATAAAGCTTCGAGCCCTTTGTATTGGGGAGTAAAACCGCAATAACTCGCCGTATTGACAATCAAAACAACTTGACCTGAATATTGGCAAAGAGACAGTTCTTTCTCGTCTTGAAGGCGAGCTACAGTATGTTGTAATATGCTGGGACATTGAACATTTTTATTCCCATTTTGAGATGTAGCTAGGGTTTGTTGGGAATTATCTTGTGGAGCAGTGCTTGCAATTGCTACAGATGAAAAAGAAAGATGACAAGCGACACCCAAAATTAAGGCGTGTAATATCGAAATCAAAGGCTTAACCGCATTCGATGGCCTTAATTGAGAAAATTGAAAAAGCGGTATCAGGGGTTGCATATTAATAATTCCAAAATGTAAATTCACTGATAGTAATTGTAGTTTTATATCTAAAAACAAGACTCCTAATATAAGCTTTTATACAAATATAGTTGAAATTAAGGGTTTAGGAAAACAGAGGGTGATATTTTTGAAAATTTAGTTGTACATTACAAAATCGTCTAGTTAAGTATTAATCCTAGGTGCCTGAAATTTTGAATACGCTTTCATTTTTAAACAAAATAGTCCATCAACCTGAGCTTAGCTCACGAATAATCGCCTTGAGACAAAAAGGTCCAGTGGTTTTTACAAATGGTGTTTTTGATGTGTTGCACAAAGGACACGTAACTTATCTGGCTCAAGCGCGAGAGCAAGGAGCCAGTCTAGTTTTGGGACTAAATAGTGATAAGTCTGCTGCCCGGCTAGGCAAAGGACCCGATCGACCACTCAATAAAGAGGATGATCGTGCCGTCGTTTTAGCTGCATTGGAGTCGATTAGTTTGGTTACTTTTTTTGATGAAGACACTCCCTTGGAGTTAATCAAATTAATAAAGCCGGACGTCTTAGTTAAAGGGGGAGACTATGATATGGATAAATTAAAAGAGGCACAATTCGTAAGGTCCTACGGAGGTGTTGCTAAGTCGTTAGCTTTTGTAAATGGGTATTCAACTACGCAACTTGTGAATAAAATTAGATCTAATTTGAATTAGTGATGGCGATCCAGTGAATTTTCAATCGGTTATCAACTAAATAATCGATTCCAAAGCTCTAGAACTCGGCTTTGATCATCCTTAAAGATGGCTTCATCAAATATTAAATTTCTTTCGTCAAGTCGAGCCGCATGTTGCGCCTTTCTGTAATTTGTATAAGCCTGAATACAACCTTGCCCCAATTCATAAGGGATTAATCCTAGTTCACACGATAACTTTATCAAGCCAAGGTTTCCAATGTTTTCAGTCAGTTCAGTAAACTTCCAACTATTTGCTAGAACCAAATACTGGACAGTAAACTCGACATCAATCATTGCGCCTTCACTGTGTTTCAGATTAAATAAGCCAGCTTTTGTTGGATACGCTTTGATTAGTCTGTTGCGCATCTGAACTATCTCTTGGCTAAGTGCGGACAAATCACGTTTGATGGTCAAAACTTGATGACGAACTGAGTTGAACCGATTAATAAAAAAATCATTTCCTAATACAACTCTGGCTCTGGTCATAGCTTGTTGTTCCCAAAGCCATGCAGAGTTTGAGCCTTTTTGTAGCTGGTAGTTCTCAAAGGTTTCAAGCTCCGTCACTAAAAGTCCAGAATTTCCGTTGGGTCTTAATGCAGTATCAATTTCATACAAATCACCAGCGGTGGTTTTGACGGATAACCATTGGATTATTTTTCTAGCAAAAGCTGCGTATATCTGGGCGGCTTGTGGATCAAAATCGTGATAAATGAATACGATATCTAGATCACTCCCGTATCCCAACTCTTTGCCCCCAAGTTTGCCGTAACCCACTACTGCGAATGAGGGACTTTCAGTATGTATATTTTTGATTCGTCGCCAAACAACATCTGCTGTAATTTGTATGATGCTTTGTGCAAGTAAGCTTAAGTCATCTGCTACTTCTTGGATACTAAGCCGACCAGATAAATCACGGGCTAAACACAAAAAAAGTTCTGAGTGGTGTGCTCTTCTTAGTAAATTTAGTAGTGCTTCATCATCATGTGGGTCTACATCTTCTTGATGTTTGATACGGGATTGTAGTGATAATGTGAACTGCTCCGGATTAAATCTTTGACCAAGTATTTCAGGATCTGATAAGTCATCTATCAGTCCAGGATGTTGACATAAATAGTTAAATGCCCAACGCGAGGCACCTAAGATATATATAAGATTTTTATGGACTGTGGGTCTTTCAATTAAAAGGGATAAATAAATTTCTCGCCTCAGTAATAACTCCATCCAGTCACACCACCTGATAGCGCCCAGATCTTGAGCGGATGCTTCTTTTGTCCAATGGTAGGTTCTATTGATTAGCGTATTTAATTTGGTTCGTGATGAGTCGCTTAATAAGAGTGCGCGAGGACAGTTAATCAAATTTTTAATTCGAGCTACAAGATCTTTGTGTAATGGATCCGTAATTTCTGAAGCTTCTAAATCTTTTGAATCTGTAAAGTTGAACACCTCCTCTGAAACTGATTTACCACCAAGTAGATTTTGGAACTCAGTATTTACCAATTCACGGTGGACATTCAATTGCATCAAAAAAGATTCAATATTTTCAAATCCCATTGAAAGTGCAAGCCACTTTAAATCCTCTGGATCTGTTGGAATAGTGTGGGTTTGTTGGTCATCGAGGTATTGAATTCTGTGCTCTAAGTTTCTAAAAAATATGTATGCTTGAGTTAAATTTGAAACGCTATTAGAGCTCATGACTCGGCTTCGTTCTAGCTTAATCAAGGCCTCACATGTTGGTCTGACCCTAAGCTCTAGGAATTGGCCACCCCTCACAATTTGTAATAATTGAGTAATAAATTCAATTTCACGAATACCACCTTTACCCAGTTTGATATCACTTTGTCTATCGGGACGACCCAATGCGAAACGCACTGCCTGAGCTCTAATTTGTTGATGAAGAACTCTTAAAGCGTCAAATACTTGATAATCAAGGTATTTACGAAAAACAAATGGCGTAATAACTTGCAAGAGCGGACCGGGTAATACAGAATGTGCAATGGGCGCAACGACCCTACTTTTCAACCAAGCAAATCTCTCCCATTCCCTCCCTTGGGTTTGTAAGTAATCCTCTAAGGCAGATAAACAAAGAACGCTTGGCCCAGACATACCGTTAGGTCGTAGCGCTAAATCGACCCTAAATACACGTCCGTGTTCCGTAACTGCATCTAGATAGTGTTGAATTTCAAAAACCAACTTTGTATAAAAATCTTGATTACTGATGCTTGTGCCTTTAACGATAGTGGTATTTTCCCTGGGAGAAGAGCCAGCATCTTTGTCCGCTATTGGTCTTGTAGAGCCCATTTCGTCATAGACATAGATGAGATCAATATCGCTAGATACGTTTAGTTCATTAGCTCCCAATTTGCCCATCCCAATGATCCAAAACACAGAGGGTTCGCCCAATGAATTCATTGGCACACCAAATTTAGCAACAAGAGACTCCATACCGAATTTATAAGCTTTTTCTAGTGCCCATTCAGCCAGTATTGTCATTTGTTGCGTGACGTCATCTAGATTTAAATTACCCTTGCAATCCTCAATTGCGATATGCGTAACTGCTATTTGACGTAAAACTCTTAGGGATTCATTTTTCAGAGGAAATAAGACAAGTAATTCTTGGAATAGGATCTCCAGATCACTTTTAGAAAACTTAGTATGGACGAATTTGTTAGATAATTCTCCATATCTAGCTCGAACACGGCTAATAAACCTTGAGTAAGTGTCAAGTCTATCCAGGGGAAACATATATTGGTCATTTGTGTTTGTCATGAGAAAGACTTATACTTTTCAATTGAAAATCTTGAGGGCTTTTAACTCAGAGCTCAAAGGAGATTATCCTAGTTAGCAGTTCAAAAAATATTTACCGTGCCTAAACAGCTACTGAATAACATTATCAATCCTATTGCCCTATTAAAGTGGTCAAAATTAATTGCAACTGCAATCATTTTTATTGCAGCGGGACTAAGCATACTAATTTTCACAAGTATTGGAATATTGAATTATTGGGTAGCTCCAAAAGTAGCGTATTGGCGTGCAGATATAGAACGCCTGGCATCCGAGTATATTGGTACTCAAGTTTCGATCGAACAAATTTCAGCTGACACAAGTTATTTGATACCTTCTTTTTTATTAGATGGTGTGAGATTCAAATCTACACAGTCCTCTGGAACAGACGAGGTGTTGGAAATCCCAAAAGTATCTATTGACCTCTCGGTGGCTTCAATTATGAGACTCTCATTCGATCATGTACTGATTGAAAATCCGAATGTATCAGTACAAAAAGATAACGAGGGCAATATTCATGTGGCTGGACTTCCAATAACCTCTAGTGACAGTAACAAAGGAACGGATTGGTTTTTTTCGCAACCCAACCTACAAGTTCACCGAGCAACAGTAATTTTGAGTGATGAAAATAAATCAAACAAGCCTATTAAATTCAATGAAGTTGAGATCGTTTTCCTTAATGGGCTGAAATCTCATGCAATGAAAATTGAGGCGACACCGCCTACAGAGTTTGGACAAAGATTTAGCTTACAAGGGGAATTTAAAGAGTCGTTACTATCAACTCATGCAGGAGAATTCAAAAACTGGAGTGGAAATATACAAGTTACATTGCCAGAAATAGAGTTATCTTTGTTGAATAGATATTTTCCTCAAAACAATTCTTTTTCAATTGATTCTGCAAAAGGATGGGTCCGGATTTGGTCAAAGATTAAAAAAGGAGAGGTCAATCAATTTACAACTGATATAAGTTTCTCAGAGATAAAAGCAAATACTAATCTAATTAAAAATATCAATTTAAAAAATATAGGGGGTAGATTAATCGCTAACCTGGACTCAAAAAAACAAGAGATTAAAGCAAAAGATTTTAAATTCACGACACAAGACGGCGCGCTTTGGGATTTAAATAATGCTTTTTTTGAGTGGCATCCAAAAATAATTGAGCCAGAAAATCTTACAAAGTCTGATATTACAAATGCAATAGTTGATGTGGAAAATCAAAATATATTATCAACTTTATTTAAGCCAGGAACAGGCTCTATTGGCATTGATAAAGTTTCATTGCAACCAATAAAAAATCAGCTGAATAATTTCTTATTTGACTCAAAAATTATTCAAAATTTAAAACGAATAGATATGGGCGGTAATTTAACGAAATTTAAATTTAGTTGGGACTTTGACGGGCGCAGTACTAAAAATTACAAAACTGATGGAGTGTTAGATAACTTTAAATTTGACAGAGGTTTAAATCAAGAGACTGATTTTCTCAAAGGTTTTCCTGGTGTCGAAAACGCAAATATACATTTCAAAGTAGCAAACGAAGGTGGTAGTGCAACGATAGACATAAAAAATGGTTTCATTTCTTTGCCTCGCTGGTTAGACGATCCAATTGTTCAACTCAAGCAAGCAAATGCAGAATTGATATGGCATCAAACCGAAAATCAATTTGATTTGCAAATAATTAATGCTACTGTTCTCAATGAAGACGCACAAGGCGGATTCAATTTAAATTGGAGCTCAGATAGTCGAAATGGCTCAGATAATAAAGATAATATTGATTTAAAAATAGATATTCGGGATGGAAAAGCAAAACAAATCTATAGATACTTGCCCAACAAAATTGAACCTTGGCTAAGAAAATATTTACAAGAAGCAATCACGCAAGGTTCAATAAATGGGGGAAGTATCAAAATAAAGGGACCTTTAGATAAGTTCCCGTTTGCAAATGCGAAAGAGGGTGAATTTCATATTGTTGCTCATGCGCAGGACTTAAACTATCAATATTACCCTCAAGGCTCCAATGAATTAAAAGGCCAATCACAATTAAAAACCTGGCCTGAATTGCTTCACTTAAATGCTGATCTTGTGATTGATCGTAAAAGCTTAAGTATCAAAAACGCTGCAGCTAAATTAGCCACTTCGCAGGCTAACAATATTGATATCTACGATATAAATGCTGAAATAGTAGATTTCTTCAAGCCTGTCCTGAGCGTCAAAGCGAAGGCGAAAGGGTCGCTTTCTGACGCTTTAAAAGTCGTTAATTCTAGTGCTATCGGTGAATTACTAGGCGATAGTTTATCTAGTTCACAGTCCAGTGGGGGTTCTCTCAGCGAATTTAATTTGAATTTAAATTTGCCTCTTAATGATTTATCCAAAACAAAAGTACAAGGAGGAGTTACTTTTGTAAATAACGATTTATTTTTGTCACCAAATCTACCTACATTAAATAAAGTGAGAGGGTCCTTGAGCTTTAATGAAGCTGGATTTACCTTAAGTAATTTACGTGCTCGAATACTGGGTTCGGAGGCAAAGCTAGAAGGGGGGTTAAAGTTTGTTTCAGATAAGACTGATTTCAACTCTGATAATTCAATTATTAAAATACAAGGCCAAATTAGCTCAGACGGATTAAAACAAGCCAAAGAGAATCCTATTATTTCTAAGTTGGCTAAATTCCTTAATGGACAAACAAGTTACTTTGCGACCGCAGTAGTTCGAAAGGGGCAATTAGACTTTGAGCTTAATAGTAGTTTATTTGGACTTGGCAGTGATTTACCTGCTCCACTTGGTAAAACAATGGATAGCCAGTTGCCTTTGAAGTTGAATGTAACTTTGCAACCTGAGGCAACACCGGTTCCTTTAAATAAGACCTCGGCCGCCGCATCTTTATCCCAGACAGGACAAAATAATTCTGCCTATCCGAGCATGCCGAGGAAGGCACTCAAAACCACACTCTCTGTTGGACAAGCATTATTTATGAGTTTTCTAAGTGAAGCGGCTTCTACGGTTAGTCAAAGTAATAATAAAAATTCAAAATTAAATGCGAACCCACCCACCTTTTTTGAAAGGGGTTGGATTGGCATTTATTCAGGTGTTCGTCCACAAATTCCAACGGTCCTTGAATCAGGTATTTTTGTAAATGTTGATGTCCCAAGATTAGACGCAGATAGTTGGGAGTCTGTGATCTCTAATTTCGATGAGACAACAGATCTTTCTAGGGATGTTAGTAAAGAGGGAAATAAAAATATAAAAAGAGATTCAGCAGCCAATCAGAACTTGAATCTCAATGTTCCTTTGCAAACTCAGGGAAAGTTGATTCCAACAGGGATTCGTGTTAAAGCTGCAGAGATGGTTTTGTCCAGGAGATCGATACACCAAGTATCTTTAGATGCCAGCTATCAAGATGCATCGCCCAGCGGACTGTGGCATCTAAACATAAATTCGACTGAGGCCAAGGGAGCCATTGATTACAAAATTTCCTCTCAGTCACTCGCCGCCAAGATCTATGCAAGAATGACTTTGTTAAATATTCCTCCTGCCGCAGTTGACTCGGTTGAATCTTTGTTAAATGAAAAAGATTCACTGTTGCCGACACTTGACATTGTTGTTGATGAGCTTGAAATAAAAGGAAAAAAGTTAGGGCGAGCTGAGATAGAAGCCACAAATCAACTGCAATCCGATGGGGGCAAAGAGTGGAGAATAAATAAGCTTAATTTGACCGTCCCAGAAGCCAAGTTTCAAGCTACTGGGGTTTGGGCATTAATTAAAGAATCTGAAAAGTCGCAAAATATTAAAAAAACAACTTTGAATTTCAATCTAGACATAGAGAATGCAGGACAACTCTTAGATAGATTGGGTACAAAAGGTGCGGTAAATGCAGGCAAGGGCAAATTGGCTGGACAAGTTGCCTGGAACGGTTCACCACTTCAGATGGACTATCCAAGCCTAAATGGACATTTCAATGTGAATGTAGAAAAAGGATCTTTTCTAAAAACTGAGCCAGGAGCGGCTAGGTTGCTAGGTGTGTTAAATTTACAAGCTTTGCCTAGACGATTGTTTTTAGATTTCAAAGATATATTCAGTGAAGGCTTTTCCTTTGATTTCTTTAGAGGTGATATTGGTATTGATTTGGGAATTGCAAAAACCAATAATTTACAGATGAAGGGCGTCAACGCAGCAATTTTAATGGAAGGCTTTGCAGACATAAGTCGGGAAACTCAACATCTAAAAGTTATCGTGATACCCGAGATAGATGCAGGAACAGCCTCTTTGGTTGTTGCAGCTATAAATCCAATTGTTGGTATTTCCTCATATCTTGCGCAGTACTTTCTAAAAAAACCGATATCTCAGGCAGCGACTAAAGATTTCATTATTGACGGCACTTGGAGCGATCCAACCGTTACTAAGGTGGATTCAAGAGGTGAGATTAAAAAATGAAAGTTGCCTCAATACAAATGGTCTCAGGAATTGAGACGGCTCCTAATTTACAAACCGCAGGTTCCCTACTAGATGATGCAGCCGGGCTTGGTTCTGAGCTCGCTTTGCTACCTGAATATTTTTGTATCTTAGGTGCTAAAGACACTGATAAAGTAAAAATAAAAGAGACCTTCGGCTCAGGACCAATTCAAGACATGCTTGCCCAAAAAGCAGCGCATCATAAGATGTGGATAGTAGGGGGGACTCTTCCATTAGCGCTTGAGGGAGATCACAACAAAGTCAACAACACCACTTTGGTTTTTGATCCAAGTGGGAATTGCGTTGCAAGGTACGACAAAATTCATCTCTTTAAATTTAATAATGAAAATGAGGACTACGATGAGTCAAGAACTCTTGTTCCTGGCACTTTGCCAGTTGTCTTTGATCTACCAAGCAAAGATGGTCATATTTGGAGAGTCGGACTTAGTATTTGTTATGACCTCAGATTCCCTGAGCTTTACAGAGTTTTGACCGATTTAGGTGCTGAAATGGTATTAGTACCTAGCGCTTTTACATTCACCACAGGTCAGGCTCATTGGGAAGTACTTTTAAGAGCTAGGGCTATCGAGAATCAGCTGTGGGTTGTTGCCGCTGCACAAGGTGGGCTACATGAAAATAATAGAAAAACCTGGGGACACTCGATGATCATCAATCCATGGGGAAAAATTATCGCTGAAAGAGAATCAGGGGAAGGGTGTGTCGTTCAAGATATAAGCTGGACAGAGAACGCTTTAGCAAGAAGCCAACTCCCAGCACTAGAACACAGAATATTTTGATCCAACTTATTTCTTCGCGTTGCTGTCTGGTGGATTATTCTTTGGACTAGGGTCTTCAACTAAGTCACCAATATTATGGGTCTCTAAATTCTTGGGGCGCCCAGTGAACATAGTCCACCAAACAATCACAACCAAAATGAGGCCGGCCATAAAAGCTTCTAATAAAATTAAATACATGTACGACCTGAAAAATATGATCAAAGGAATTAAAAACAGATACTATGGCACATCCATTTTAGGATGGTGTTTCATTTTATCTCTTCATTTAATATTGTGCTCCTGCAGCTCTGTTCAAAAAAGGGCAGATGCCTCAAATCAGACTGTAAACGAGACGAATAATATTTCAACAAATCCAACACTCGGACGAACATCCACAATAGAAAAAAATATAGATAAAAGACCAAACCCGTATTTAAACGCACCTAACAATTTGTCTACCCCCTTAGGAACTAGCGTTGAATCATTAAAAGCTCGTTGGATAGCATCCACTTGGGACGAATTACCTGGTTGGTATCAGGAGTCGTTGCCGCAAGTTTGGGCCGCACTATTGATGAGTTGTGATCAACCCTCATCTTGGTTTGCTAATCTTTGTCCACTTATTAAACCTCTGGTGATTGCAGATGAACAAGAACAGAGATTTTTTTTGATGTCCCATCTCCAACCCTATAAAATTTTGGGTCAGGCTGGCGAGTCTGGTGGACTTTTGACAGGCTATTACGAGCCAGTATTTAGTGCATCAAGGATAAAAAAACCTGGGTTTGAAGTTCCAATTTATATGCCTACAGATGAAATACTAAGCTTAAAGGGAAACCACTCAAGATGGTACTCCCGCCAAGAAATTGATAAATCTGAGGCCGTACAAAAAAACTTGATTGGGCGTGAGATTGCTTGGTTAGCGGATCCTGTAGATCTCCTTATTTTACAAATCCAGGGATCCGGAAGAATTAATGTATTGGAGCCAGATGGATCCAAGAAATGGATTAAGGCAGTGTATGCCGCTTCAAATGAACTACCCTACCAAAGTGTTGGTCGTTACTTGCTAGACAGGGGTGAAATCACAGATGCGTCTTGGTCCGGAATTAAGGCGTGGATTAATAAAAATCCTTTAAGAGTGAATGAACTCATGTGGTCAAACCCAAGGTACGTCTTTTTTAAAGAAGAGCCTTTAAAGGACCCAAGTCTGGGTCCAAAAGGAGCTCAGGGCATTCCCTTAACCGCCGGGAGATCGGTCGCAGTTGATCCTCAAAATATTCCTTACGGTACCCCGCTTTGGCTTTTTTCAGATGGTCCAACGCTTCAGCTTAAAAGACTTGTATTGGCACACGACACAGGAAACGCAATTGTTGGTCCATTAAGAGCAGATTATTTCGTGGGAACGGGTACAGAGGCCGGTGAGATAGCGGGGCGTTTGAAACAAAATTTAAATATGTGGGCTCTTCTGCCTAGATAGTCTAGGTAGTTGTCTGCAATACTTTTTTTAAAATACCTCGTACACTTTGGAGGTCATACCTTAGCATTTAAATATAAACAATCCTCGCTTTTTGGACTATCCTTTATGAACGCTCCATTGCCAGAGTACTTAATTAAAGCTTTAAAAGAAGTTTCACTTGACGACAAATACGCCCTAGACAGTGGACGGGCTTTCATGAGTGGAGTACAGGCTCTAGTCAAACTGCCTATGCTGCAGCGACAAAGAGACTTGTTGGAAGGGAGAAATACCGCAGGATTGATAAGTGGCTACCGCGGATCCCCTCTTGGAGCTTACGACCAGTCTCTTTGGAAAGCTAAAGATTTTCTTGCGAAAGAAAATATTATTTTCCAACCCGGAGTGAATGAAGAGTTGGCTGCTACAGCTATTTGGGGTACTCAACAGCTAGGTTTTTCCCCTCCAAAGGAACATAAATTCGATGGTGTTTTTGGGATTTGGTACGGCAAAGGACCTGGGGTGGATAGGTGTGCCGATGTCTTCAAACACGCAAACATGGCAGGTACAACTCGGTGGGGGGGGGTAATTGCAGTTGCAGGGGATGACCATATCGCCAAAAGTAGCACTGCTGCACACCAAAGTGATCAGATTTTTATGGCATGTGGTATGCCAGTATTCTTCCCCTCTAGCGTTCAAGATATTTTGGATTTGGGTGTTCATGCATTTGAATTAAGCCGTTTTTGTGGTCTTTGGTCGGGCATGAAAACGATACAAGAAATAGTTGAATCTAGCGCTACAGTGCTTATAGACCCATCTAGAGTAGTAGTTAAAAGACCAGAGCTTTCCATTCAATTACCCTTAGGCGGATTGGCAATACGTTGGCCGGATGACGCTTTGAGTCAGGAGTCTAGGCTATTTGATTTTAAATGGGCGGCCGCTCTTGCCTACATAAAAGAAAATAAACTTAATTTCAATGTCATTGAAAGTGCTCAAGATCGGATGGGCATTATTGCAAGTGGAAAAGCTTACAACGATACACGTCAGGCTCTGGCGGATTTAGGACTAACAGATGAAGTCTGCCACCAAATTGGAATCCGCGTTCACAAAGTTAATGTGAGTTGGCCGCTTGAGCCTCATGGCGTATCCGATTTTGCTAAGGGTTTAAAAGAAATCTTGGTCATAGAAGAAAAACGATCCTTAATAGAAACGCAATTAAAAGACGAGCTCTATAGTTGGAGCGATTCCAAACGACCACAAATATTGGGTAAGTTTGATTTGGATCCCAATTCAAATACATCTCAAGGGCAATGGGCAGCTTATGCTTCAAATCAACTGCCGCTTTTAAGAGCAAGTGCAGATTTGAATCCGACTATTATTGCCCGAGCTATCGCTAAAAGGTTGAAAGCACTAGGAGTTGACAACCTAACTCAGGGGAGAATTGATCAACATATTGAGCGACTCGATCTTAAAGAGCGTGCTATGACCCAACTTAGCTTAACCAGTGAGAGGCAACCTTGGTTTTGCTCTGGCTGTCCACATAACACCAGTACTGTAGTGCCAGAGGGCTCAAGGGCAATGGCTGGAATTGGATGCCATTTTATGAGCCTTTGGATGGACCGGCAAACCGCTGGATTTACTCAAATGGGGGGAGAGGGGACCCCTTGGATAGGGCAGCAACCGTTTGTTAATGAAAAACATATTTTTGCCAATTTAGGAGACGGTACTTATTTTCACAGTGGCATCATGGCAATTAGGCAAAGTGTTGCTGCAGGCGTAAATATCACTTACAAAATCTTGTATAACGACGCCGTAGCAATGACTGGAGGGCAGCCCATTGGTGAGCGATCTGAGGGGCACACGGTCATTCAAATTGCTCAAAGTATGAAAGCAGAAGGAGTGAAAAAAGTCACTATCGTAACGGATATGCCAGAAAAATATGATGAAGTAAAGGAATTACCAATCGGTGTTTTGGTAAGACACCGGGATGAATTAGATAGGATTCAGCGAGAGTTTAGAGAGATTGCCGGTACTACCGTCATAATTTACGATCAAACATGTGCAACCGAGAAACGTAGACGGCGCAAGCGTGGAACGATGGTAGATCCTGCAGTGCGTGTCATGATCAATGAAGAGGTCTGTGAAGGCTGCGGAGACTGCGGAATTGCCAGCAACTGCATCAGCGTTGAGCCAATGGAAACCGAGCTTGGACGTAAAAGAACCATCAACCAAAGTGCATGCAACAAAGACCTAAGTTGTTTAAAGGGATTTTGTCCAAGCTTTGTGACAATTGAGGGTGGGAGTCTAAAACCTAAGAATTTGAAATCGAATGCAAGCAATGCTTATCAATTAAATAGTGACAAAGATGCGTTACCTGAGCCGGTACTCCCAGATTTAAAAAAATATAACTTAGGATACGGAATTGTGGTTGCTGGTGTGGGTGGAACGGGAGTCATTACTATAGGTCAGTTACTTGGATATGCAGCGCATATGGAAGGATTGGGCATTGTTACTCAAGACTCTGCAGGCTTAGCCCAAAAGGGCGGCGCGACATGGAGTCATGTGATTATTGCGAACGAACAAAACACCATTCGTACAACCAGAGTATCCACCGTGAGTGCCGACTTGGTGATGGCTTGTGATCCTATTGTTGGAACAAGTAAAGAAACCATTTTAAAAATTGTCTCTGGACGAACCAAGGTTGTATTTAATCGACACAGCTCACCAACTGCACAATTTGTCAAGGACCGAGATTGGAAAAATCCAAGCGATAAATGCAAAGAAGATTTACTAAACGCGCTAGGTGGCACTCAGGCAGACTTAGGAAATTTTGATGCTTACAATTTGGCAGTCAAAGAACTCGGCGACAGTATTTATGTGAATCCACTTATCTTGGGATTTGCTTGGCAAAGGGGTTGGATTCCACTAAGACGAGAATCGATTTTAAGAGCTATCGAATTAAATGCAGTCTCTGTTGAGAAAAATAAATCAGCGTTTGAGATAGGGAGACTTGCTGCCTTAGAAGCCTCCACGGATGAAGACAGGAATGAGGAAGAGTTTAAAAAAATATCTTTCTTACAAAGAGAAAAATGGTCTACCGTTTTAGCCAATCGTGTCCAGCGCTTAACAGCGTATCAAAATAGTTCTTATGCAAACTCCTATAAAGAGTTTGTTGACCAAGTACACTCAAAACTAGGTGAAAAAGTAGCGCTTGTAGTAGCTAAAAATCTTTTTAAATTAATGGCTTACAAAGACGAGTACGAAGTAGCCAGATTGCATCTTCAATCAAACTTTAATCAGCGCATAAAAGATATGTTTGAGGGAGACTATAAAATAAATTATCATTTAGCTCCTCCCATTTTGGCGAAAAGAAACGATAAGGGCGAACTGATCAAGCAAAAAATGGGTCCCATGACAAAAGTTTTATTTCGAATATTGGCCCCATTTAAATTCTTACGTGCTACTGCGCTCGATCCTTTTGGCAAAACCCGTGAGCGTCAACAAGAACGTCAATTGATCGTCACTTATAAATCACTGATTCAAGACCTAATGAACTCCGAGGGCTCTAAAGATCTTCAGTTAATTATTCAAATAGCCAATGTGCCAGAGTCTATTAAAGGATTTGGACACGTGAAAGAAAGGAGTATTGAATTGGCTGAAATTCGTTGGAGTAAATTAATGGAAGAGTGGCGCAGACGAGTTGATCAGTGAAAATATTAATAAATATCGAAAAATAAACCTAGAAATTGCATCTGAATATATTGGCTTCTACTATTCAGAAGCTCTAAAATCGAAAAGTTTTATCTCACCAAACAACTTTTGAATTGATTTGAAGCTACTAATTTTAGGCCAAAGTATCTGTAATTTGGCAAAAAAAGCAAGCACTATCGCAAAAGCATCAACTCACGTGTTATTTGCTGAATGCGCTTGCTTATCGGCATGATAACTTGATCGGACCATGGCTCCAACTGCAGCATGCTTAAAGCCCATTTCATAAGCTTTTTCTTCAAACATTTTGAATGTGTCTGGATGGACGTAACGTAGTACCGGCAAATGGCTATTGCTGGGGGATAAATATTGACCAATGGTTAACATATCAATTTGGTGGTTTCGCATGTCTTGCATAACTTGCAATATTTCCTCGTCAGTCTCACCTAAACCAACCATAAGTCCGCTTTTGGTAGGAACATGAGGAAAAAGAATTTTAAATTTTTGAAGTAATTTAAGACTGAAATCATAGTCACTCCCCGGTCTGGCTTGCTTATAGAGCCTTGGGACTGTCTCAATATTGTGGTTCATTACATCTGGCGGTGATTTTTTTAAAATCTCAAGAGCTCGGTCATCCCTTCCCCTGAAATCGGGGACTAAGATTTCAATTTGAGTCGCTGGAGATAAAGATCTGACATTCTCGATACAAGAAACAAAATGATTGGCTCCACCGTCTCTTAAATCATCCCTGTCTACGCTTGTGATCACGACATATTTGAGCTTTAGTTCTTGTATGGTTTTAGCTAAATTAACAGGCTCATTTGCATCTAATGGGTCTGGTCTACCATGACCTACGTCGCAAAAGGGGCAACGTCTAGTACATTTGTCGCCCATGATCATAAATGTTGCAGTGCCGTTTCCAAAACATTCACCAATATTTGGACAGGACGCCTCTTCACAAACTGTGACTAAATTGTTTTTACGAAGAATGTCCTTGATCTCATAAAAGCGAGTGTTTGTTGAGGCCGCTTTGACACGAATCCAATCTGGTTTTTTTAAGACTTCATCAGATTGTTGTACTTTGATTGGAATTCTTGATAACTTTGCCGCAGCTTTTTGCTTAATCAGAGGATCATAATAATGAGCATCGACTACGCTTGGAGTTGCTTCTTTAGGAGGGAATGTATTTTCGTTATTCATACGAGAAAAATTAGTAAAGAACGCAATAAGTAATTAATTAAAAATCCTAAGACTTTCAGGTCATGAAAGATACATCTCTAGTTTTTCTGACAGAACCTGAGCCACTTCATTTTTATCTGGTGAGCAGCCGATTGTAGAGAGGTCTATGGTTTTTAAACCTTTGAAACCACAGGGATTTATAAAATCAAATGGCCTTAAGTCCATCTGAACATTTAGAGATAGGCCATGATATGTTTTGTTACGACTCACTTTAATACCTAGTGCAGCAATTTTTCCAAGACCTGAGAACGCTGATTTTGAAGTGATATCAGCAAGTTCTTGATCTTTTTTCAAAATTTGGTGACCAAATGGTGAATCTAAAATAACGTAAATGCCAGGTGCCCCCTGAACACGGTGTCCAGTGACTTTAAATTGAAGTAGTGTTTTTAAAATCGCCTCCTCAAGGCGATAAACATATTCTTTTACGAAAATCCCCAAACGCTTTAAATCGATAAGTGGGTAGGCAACAATTTGACCTGGTCCGTGAAATGTGATTTGCCCACCTCGATTGGTCTGAATAATGGGTATGTTAGTTGGGCTTAATATGTGTTCAACTTTCCCCGCTAAGCCCTGGGTAAATGTTGGTGGGTGTTCGCAAACCCATATTTCATCTGCCGTAGAGTCAGTCCTGTTTTGGGTGAACTCCTGCATATCAGCAAATGAGCTCAAATAATCAACATTGCCTAAGAACTTGATAAGCATTAAAGAACAACTTTGACCATCGGGTGTGTAGATAAAGTCCGGTAAAGCTCATCTAATTGCTCGCGGCTAGTTGCATTTATGGTGAGCGTAATGCCAAGATAATGAGCGCCAGAACTGGGTCGTAACTCAATAGTGCGTGGATCAAATGAAGGATCAAATGACTGAGCAATATGTATCATTGCCTCCAAAAAGCCCTCAACATTTTGGCCCATTACTTTAATTGGAAATAAACTGGGATACTCAATCAAAGACTCTTGAGCTTGTACTATTTCGCTTGAGTCTTTAATGTTCTTTGGTTTAATGGTCATAATTGGAGAAATACAATTTAATTGGTGTTTTTACAGACACGCTCAATATAATTTTGATAGGCTTTATAGATCCGTTTGTATACAGGACCAGGTTGACCAGAATGTGAAGTATGTGAACCAATTAGAGTCTCGTCAATCTTGGTGACCGCAAGTACCTCCTTGGTGGCAGAAGATAGTAAAACCTCATCGGCATTAAAAACTTCATTGCGAGAAATTGGACGTAAAACAAATGGAATGTCAATCTCGCCGCATATTTCCTCGATCAAGCCATACCGAATACCTTCCAATAACAAATTATCTTTAGGAGGAGCAAATACAGTTCCATTTGAGACAATCCATACGTTGCTAGAAGAGGCCTCACTTAAGTTGTCACCCCTGAACATAATGGTTTCTGTAGCATCGATATCTGCACTAATTTGCCTTGAGAGAACGGCGCCTAAAAGACTTGTAGCCTTAATGTGGGCTTTTTCCCATCTGAAATCATGTGCGCTTACGCAGTGGACTCCAGCATTTCTTAACTCTGGTGAAATTGCTTTTAGTGGATTGGTCATCATAAAAACCGTAGGACTAATGCCCTTTGTCATGACGTGATCTCGAGGCGCAACTCCGCGACTTATTTGTAAATAAATGATTTGATGGGTATCTTCTACCTTTTGATTCACGCTTTCTGCAAATCGACCGGCCAAAGTATTGATTATTTCTAACCACTCAGCATTTGAAAAAGGATTCTCAATTCTCAATTCTTTTAACGAACGCTGAAATCTTTTCATGTGCTGTTCGAATCTAAAAGGTTTCCCGAAATAAAGCGGGACAACTTCATAAATACCGTCACCAAAAATAAAACCTCGGTCAAGCACACTGATTTTTGCTTGAGCAAGGGGACAAAATTCCCCATTGAGATAGCAGATGGTTGAAGGTAATTCGGGAGGTATGAATGAGTATTTTGAAGTCATTGGACAATTATCCAACTTTTCTAACTTCCCACAATGGTTTGTTAATAAAGTCATATATAAGGATTACAAATACGGTCGTTCTATAATCATTAAGGTTGGTTTCGAAAAATTAATTAACCTGTACAGAGATCCAACTTATGCTTTACAATAACAGGCTTTGCTGAAGGTTATATGACTTTGGACTTGGCATAAAAACTATGACCGATAAGAAACAAGTCGTATTTTCAGCGGAAAGCGAATTCTCTGGGGCTGTGGTTCAATCAGACGAAAATAAAGCACCAGAAGAGTTTGCTGCGATGAGCGCCCAGGACGTTGAACTGTGGAGGCAACAACATCCGCAACCCAATGTTTGGGGGGTGGTTCTATCGCAAGGGTTTGTAGGGTTGGTCGGAACTGTTTTTTTGTATTTCTTCCAGTTGATGTTTGGTCAATCTGGGTGGGCAGTGTCTGGTCTTTACGGTGTCTTTGTTGTCGTAATCCCTGGTGCGATATGCGTCAGGGGGCTAAATTCGAAATTTGGTCGGGGCAGTTTAGGGATATCAGTAGCGAAGTTTTTTGTTTGGGAGTTCGTGAAAGTTGCGTTGTCCGTGACAATGCTTTTTTCGGCATCCAAGATGATAGGTGAGAGTTTAAGCTGGCCGTCCCTCTTGATAGGAATGGTTCTGGCTTTGAAGGGTTTTTGGGGTTTTGTGGTTTGGAGAAGTTATTCAACAAACAAAGCTCCTTAAAATATCGTAGTTAATTATTAAAGTTTGGAATATGTCAGTAGAAAGCGCTCCTACAGCTGGTGAGTACATAGGTCACCACCTTACGCATCTGCAAAATAAGCCGATGTCTGGCATTATTGACTTTTCTGTCTACAACTTAGATTCCGTATTTTGGGCTTTGACATTAGGTGTGATCGGGGCTTTTTTGCTCTGGAACGCAGCTCGCAAGGTCACACCCGGTGTGCCTAGTAGGTTTCAGGCGGCGGTAGAGATTTTGTTCGAATTAGTAGACAACCAGTCCAAAGCAATTATCCATAACGAGGGAAGTCGTGCGTTTGTGGCTCCCTTGGCCCTAACTGTATTTGTATGGATCTTCTTGATGAATGCAATGGACCTGTTGCCTGTTGACTTTCTGCCCTCAATTTGGGGTGCCATATTTGAGATGGCTGGCGAGAGTTCTCATCATGCTTATTTAAGGGTGGTGCCGACTGCCGATCTTTCAACTACTCTGGGTTTGTCTACATCTGTTTTGCTGGTTTGTGTTTTTTACAACATAAAAATTAAGGGCCTTAGCGGATGGTTGCACGAGTTATTTACTGCCCCATTTGGATCGCATCCCATTTTATGGCCTATTAATTTTTTGATGCAGATGATTGAGTTTGCTGCGAAGACTGTATCGCACGGAATGCGACTTTTTGGAAATATGTATGCAGGTGAGTTGGTGTTTATGTTGATCGCCCTCATGGGTGGTGCTGCAGCAATCTCTTTACCTGGAATACTGCTGCCGGTTGGGCAGATAATTGCTGGAACAATCTGGGCCATTTTCCACATTTTGATCATCACACTACAGGCGTTCATTTTTATGATGTTGACTTTGGTGTATGTCGGTCAGGCGCACGACGCGCATTGATTGGGTAATCTTTTTTTAACCTTTCCATTTTTTTTGACAACAGGAGCTATCAATGGAACATGTACTCGGTTTTGTAGCACTCGCCGCAGGCTTGATCATCGGACTGGGCGCCATTGGCGCTTGTATCGGAATTGGCATTATGGGTAGTAAATACCTTGAGGCGGCAGCCCGCCAGCCAGAACTTATGAATGAATTGCAAACAAAAATGTTTTTGCTTGCAGGTTTGATTGACGCCGCATTCTTGATTGGTGTGGGTATCGCGATGATGTTTGCATTTGCAAACCCATTCGTTTTAAAGTAAGTATTACAACCGCTAAAAGAAAGGTGTTGCCGTGAGTATCAATGCAACGCTGTTCGTTCAAGCCATCGTATTTGGTATATTGGTATGGTTCACGATGCGATTCGTGTGGCCCCCCATTGCCAACGCTTTGGATGAGCGAGCTGAAAAAATAGCACACGGTTTGGCCGCTGCTGAGCATGCAAAAATAGAGCTATCTAATGCGCACAAAGAAGTTGAGTTAAGACTCAATCAAACGCGCACGGAGGGTGCTGGAATTATTGCGAATGCAGAGCGTCGTGCGCAGGCTATTGTCGACGAGGCAAAAGCACTTGCTACACAGGAGGCCAACAAAATCATTGCAGCCGCGAAAGCGGAGGCTGAGCAACAGGTCGTAAGGGCGAAAGAATCACTTCGTGATGAAGTCGCACATTTGGCTGTCAAGGGAGCGGAGCAAATTTTGCGCAAAGAGGTAAACGCCTCTGTGCATGCAGAATTGCTTACTCGCTTGAAGACTGAGTTGTAAGAGGATTTATGGCTGAACTTGCAACAATAGCTCGTCCTTACGCTGAAGCACTCTTCAAGTCAAAAGTCTTGGGGCCGGCTCAGCAGACTGCTGACTTGTTGGATGGACTTGCTCAACTGTCTCATGATGAGCAAGTCAAGCAATTCTCCTTAAGTCCCAAAGTCACTGTTCCCCAGGTCATTGACTTGTTAGGGTCGGTATTGAAAGTTAAGTTTTCTGAAGGAATGCTTAATTTTCTCAACACTATGCTTGAGCACGGTCGTTTAAGTGCGATGCCGGAAGTCGCACATCAGTTTAGGGCATTGGTAAATGCGCAGTCTGGGTTTTCTGAGGCGGTCATTTACAGTGCTTTTCCTCTGGACGCTGCAGCACAAAATGCAGTGACAGAGCTTTTGCAAAAACGCTTTTCTCGACAATTGCAAACTAGTGTTGAAATTGACGAGAGCCTAATCGGCGGCGTTAGAGTGGTGGTGGGAGATGAGGTACTTGATACTTCTGTAAAGTCCCGCCTTGAAGAAATGAAAGTAGCCCTGACCTCTTAACCGAGGTTAGGACAAGACCATTAAATAAGAAAGAAGGAAAGAGTCATGCAACTCAATCCCGCAGAAATCTCCGAACTCATTAAGAGTCGTATCGAAGGACTAGCACCTAGTGCAGACATCCGTAACCAAGGAACGGTTATTTCCGTGAGCGACGGTATCTGTCGTATCCATGGTTTAAGTGATGTAATGCAGGGGGAAATGTTAGAGTTTCCTAACAACACATTTGGCTTAGCGCTAAACTTAGAGCGTGATTCTGTCGGCTCTGTGATCTTGGGTGATTATGAGCACATTTCTGAAGGTGACGTAGTCAAGTGTACTGGCAGGATTTTAGAAGTTCCTGTTGGGCCTGAGCTCATCGGACGTGTTGTCAATGCCTTGGGACATCCTATTGACGGGAAGGGTCCGATCAATGCAAAGATGACCGATGTAATTGAAAAAGTTGCTCCAGGTGTTATTGCTCGTCAATCAGTTTCGCAACCGATGCAAACTGGATTGAAATCTATTGACTCGATGGTTCCGATTGGTCGTGGGCAGCGTGAATTAATTATTGGTGATAGACAAACAGGTAAAACGGCAGTTGCGATTGATGCAATCATCAATCAAAAAGGCCAAAACATGACCTGTATTTATGTTGCAATTGGTCAAAAAGCCTCTTCTGTAAAAAACGTAGTACGTGCTTTAGAGCAGGCAGGCGCAATGGACTACACCATTGTTGTAGCTGCAACAGCATCCGAGTCCGCTGCAATGCAATACGTTTCTGCTTACTCCGGTTGCACAATGGGTGAGTATTTTAGAGATCGTGGTCAAGATGCATTGATCGTTTATGACGATTTATCTAAACAAGCCGTAGCTTATAGGCAGGTATCTCTGTTACTAAGAAGACCTCCGGGTCGTGAGGCTTACCCAGGTGATGTGTTCTATTTACATAGCCGATTGCTTGAGCGTGCAGCACGTGTAAACGAGCATTATGTTGAAGAGTTTACTAAGGGTGCAGTTAAAGGCAAGACGGGTTCGCTCACAGCCTTGCCGATAATTGAAACACAAGCTGGTGACGTTTCTGCATTCGTTCCAACAAACGTAATTTCAATTACAGATGGACAAATTTTCTTAGAAACGAGTCTATTTAATTCTGGAATTCGTCCAGCTATTAATGCAGGTATCTCAGTATCTCGTGTGGGTGGTGCTGCACAGACCAAACTTGTTAAAAACTTATCAGGTGGTATTCGTACAGACTTGGCGCAGTACCGTGAGTTGGCAGCATTTGCTCAATTTGCTTCAGATTTGGATGAGGCGACCAGAAAGCAACTTGATAGAGGCGCTCGCGTAACAGAACTGCTCAAACAAGCCCAGTACAGTCCACTAACCATTAGTTTGATGGGAGCTACGCTTTTTGCTGTCAACAAAGGTTATTTAGACGACATCGCAGTTAACAAAGTGCTTGCGTTTGAAGCGGGGCTGCATGCTCACCTTAAAGACCAACACGCAAAATTACTTGCGAAACTAGAGGCTGACAAGGCAATGGATAAAGATGCAGAGGCTGAATTAACTGCGGCATTGGCTGAGTTTAAAAAGTCTTTTGTCTAATCCGAACCTGATGAACTAAGGAAGCTTTAATGGCAGCAGGTAAGGAAATTAGAGGCAAGATCAAATCGGTAGAAAATACCAAGAAGATCACTAAAGCCATGGAAATGGTAGCCGCATCCAAAATGAGGAAAGCTCAGGAAAGGATGCGCGCTGCTAGACCTTACAGTGAGAAGATTCGGAAAATAGCTTCTCATCTTGGACATGCAAACCCTGAATATGTCCATCCGTTTATGGAGCACAACAACGCTAAAGCGTCTGGCTTCATAGTGGTTTCTACAGATAAAGGTTTGTGTGGTGGACTCAACACAAACATGCTTCGTATAGTGGCTCAAAAACTAAAAGATCTACAAGCAATTGGACATAGCGCAAAGGCAATGGCAATTGGTAACAAGGGTCTGGGATTTTTAAACAGAGCAGGTGTTGACGTGGTCTCTCACGTAACACAAATAGGCGATACACCACATCTTGATAAGTTGATTGGCCCTGTTAAGCTTTTGTTGGACGCATATGTTTCCAAAGAAATAAATGCAGTCTATCTTTGCTATACAAAGTTTATTAACACTATGAAACAAGAGCCAGTCGTTGAACAGCTTCTGCCCTTGTCTAACTCACAAATACAGGGAAATCACAAGAAAAACACTTGGGACTACTTGTATGAGCCAGATGCTCCTTCAGTGATCGAAGATTTACTGATTCGTTATATTGAGGCTCTGGTTTATCAAGCAGTTGCCGAAAATATGGCCTCAGAGCAGTCGGCTCGAATGGTTGCAATGAAGTCAGCAACAGATAATGCAGGAAACGTAATCGGCGAACTAAAGCTGATTTATAACAAAACTCGTCAAGCAGCGATTACGAAAGAACTTTCAGAAATCGTTGCCGGTGCGGCGGCGGTGTAACAAGAATTTATATTTATGGAGCAAAAAATGGCTCAAGCGCAAGGAAAAATTGTTCAGTGTATCGGTGCAGTAGTTGACGTGGAATTTCCACGTGATCAAATGCCAAAAGTGTATGACGCATTGAAACTAGAGGGTACCTCCCTCACGTTAGAAGTCCAGCAGTTACTAGGTGATGGAGTCGTTAGAACCATTGCTTTAGGAAGTTCTGACGGATTAAGACGTGGTTTGATGGTGAGCAATACTGGTCATGCAATTCAAGTACCAGTAGGAAAAGCGACACTAGGTCGTATTATGGATGTTTTGGGACAACCCATTGATGAGCGCGGACCAATTCAAGCAGCCAAATCAGCTTCAATTCACAGAAAAGCTCCAGAATATGATGAGCTTTCTCCTTCAACTGAATTACTGGAAACCGGTATCAAAGTGATTGACCTCGTTTGTCCCTTTGCAAAAGGTGGTAAGGTGGGACTGTTTGGTGGTGCTGGTGTGGGCAAGACGGTTAACATGATGGAGTTGATCAACAATATTGCTAAAGCACACTCAGGTTTATCCGTGTTTGCCGGGGTTGGTGAGAGAACACGTGAAGGTAACGATTTCTATCACGAAATGATGGAATCAAATGTGGTTGTATCAGACAATCTTGAAGAGTCTAAAGTGGCAATGGTCTATGGACAGATGAACGAGCCACCTGGCAACCGTTTACGGGTGGCCTTGACAGGTTTGACAATTGCTGAGTCATTCAGAGATGAGGGCCGTGACGTTCTATTCTTTGTTGATAACATTTATCGCTATACACTTGCAGGTACTGAAGTATCAGCATTGCTAGGTCGTATGCCTTCAGCCGTGGGTTATCAACCTACACTTGCTGAAGAAATGGGACGTTTGCAAGAGCGTATTACGTCAACTAAGGTTGGATCAATTACATCGATCCAGGCTGTGTACGTGCCGGCTGATGACTTAACCGATCCTTCTCCAGCAACAACATTTGCTCACCTTGATTCAACGGTTGTTTTGAGTAGAGATATCGCAGCACTTGGTATTTATCCTGCTGTAGATCCGCTTGACTCAACAAGTCGTCAATTGGACCCACACGTTGTAGGTGATGAGCACTACAACACAGCTCGCGCAGTTCAAGGAACATTACAGCGGTACAAAGAACTACGCGATATTATTGCTATTTTGGGTATGGACGAATTGGCGCCCGAGGACAAGTTAACTGTAGCGCGTGCACGTAAAATCCAAAGATTCTTGTCACAGCCTTTTCACGTTGCTGAGGTGTTTACAGGTACAGCCGGTAAATATGTATCACTAGCAGAAACCATTCGTGGTTTCAAGATGATCGCAAGTGGTGAGTGTGATCATCTGCCTGAGCAAGCCTTTTATATGGTCGGGACCATTGATGAGGCTTTTGAGAAGGCCAAGAAAATTTAAAGCACGATAAAGTGGTGAGCCGGTTTATTAGCCGGCTCCAATAAAAGAAGGTAATACCATGACAAGCACATTTCACGTTGATGTTGTAAGCGCTGAGGAAGCTATTTTCTCTGGCGAGGCAAATTTCGTTGTGCTTCCTGGAGAGTCTGGAGAGTTAGGTATATTTCCAAGACATACACCGCTTATCACTAGAATACGCCCAGGCACAGTGAGAATCAAACTCGAAGATGGTTCAGAGGAAGCCGTATTTGTTGCCGGTGGAATTTTAGAAGTACAGCCTGACGGTGTAACAGTTTTGTCTGATACAGCTGTTAGAGCAAAAGACTTAGATGAAGAAAAAGCAATGCAAGCCAAAATTGCAGCAGAAGAATCAGTTAAAAATGCAAAAGGTGAGCAAGACTTAGCTAAGGCGCAATCTGAATTGGTAATTTTGGCTGCACAACTTGCCGCAGTTCGTCGCATACACGGTAAAAAGAGATAAAACTCAAAAATCCGCGTCGAGATTGGTCAACTAATCATCATCAATCCCCAAAATCCAGCATGAGCAGATCAAAACAACATGCCGCGACTATAGGGGGAAGCTCAGATGAGGTTGAAGCGGCTTTTTATGAAGCACTTCAAAACGGCGATCTAACCAAATTAATGTCTTGTTGGGCCGATGATGATGAAATTGTATGCATTCATCCAGGTGGTCCAAGAATAGTGGGTTTGGCCGCAATTAGGGCCTCATTTGAGGAGTTATTTGCAAATGGTTCAATACAAACTAGGCCTGAGAGGGTTATTAAATTAAGCTCACTAACAAGTGCAGTTCATAGTGTTGTAGAAAAAGTCGAGATCATGTTGCCAGATGGACCACAAAAGGCATTCGTCTCAACAACTAATGTTTATCAACGCACCCCCATTGGATGGAAACTTGTAATCCATCATGCAAGTCCAGGAACCCCTACAGAGATTAAAGACTTAAGCATTTCAAGCCAGGTGCTTCATTGAACTGGGGCTATAAGCCCCCTGCATGGTTAATAGGTGGACACGCGCAGACAATTTACCCATCCCTATTCGCACAAAATATATATCCAACCCAGACATGGGTACGGCAACGCATATCAACGGCCGATGAAGATTTTATTGATATTGATTGGACGAAAAATATAAATAAACCATCCTCATTGTGTGTGTTGTTTCACGGTTTGGAAGGTAATTCAAAAAGCCATTACGCCGTAGCTTTCTCGGTGCATATGGGTAAAGAGAACATAGAACTATGTGTTCCACATTTTCGGGGATGTAGTGGTGAATCGAATCTTGCTCCTCGGGCGTATCATAGTGGGGACTATGAAGAAATAGATTGGATATTAAAAAGAATAAGGTATGCATTTGAAGGCGAGATTTGGGCTGTGGGTATATCGTTAGGAGGAAATGCACTGTTGCGCTGGGCTCAGGAGCAAGGACAAGGCGCTCAAAAAATAGTTAAAGGAGTTGTGTCTGTATGTGCGCCACTAGATCTAGCTCAAAGTGGAAGAAGAATTGGTGAAGGCATAAATCACTATATTTATGAGAAAAGATTTCTTCGCACTATGAAACTAAAAGCGAGTTCAAAAATAAAACAATTTCCAGGATTGTTTGATCATGACAAAGTAATGAAAGCCAAGAGCTTATATGAGTTTGATAATCACTTTACTGCGCCAATTCACGGATTTAGAGATGTTGATGATTACTGGCAGCAGTGCTCGTCGAAACCGCATTTGAAGGAAATAAAAATCCCGCACTTGGTTATAAACGCATTAAATGACCCCTTCATCCCTAAAGAGTCATTGCCAGATGTAAAGGAATTTAATAGCTATGGGATTCAAATTAAAACAAAATATGGGGGTCACGTAGGATTTGCGACGTCGCCATTCCCAGGTGATTTGTGTGCATTACCTGAAATTGTCTCATCATGGATGAAATTGTAAAACAGGCAATCCACAAGTGGCCAAAAGTGCCAGCTTGTTTCGGATGGCTTGCCCTCGATTGCCGAGGAGATTGGTATTTAAGAGATGATACTGTTCAAAACAAAGGGCCTTTTCCGCAAAGTAAGGGATCTAAGCTTGTACACAGCAAGCTAATTGAATTCATTAATAGAAACTACGAGTCAGATGAGTTGGGTCAATATTATTTTCAAAATGGACCGCAAAAAGTATTTGTAGAGTTAGAACTTGCACCCTACATTCTTAGATTTAACAAAGATAAGAGTATATATACTCACACTGGTGTGGGCGTAAAAGCAGAAGAATGCTACGTTGATGAGCAAGGGCGAGTTTATTTAAAAACAGAGCTCGGCCTTGGGCTTATACATAGTTTGGATATGGATTTATTAGCAGACCAAATCATCGATAAAAAATTCATCCCCGAACCTATTCAACAATCGGTGTTGGAAGATAAATTTGGATACGTAAAAAGTCCGATCAATAATTCAAAAAAATAGCCAGTTAAAACTGGCTATTTGAATGTTAGAAGCTTTGACCTTATATTATTTAGCGGCAGAAGTAGGCATATTATTGTTTGTAGCTGTCGGTACCTTTTGTTCTAAAAATTTAGCACCCCCAGCATTGGCCATGTAGACTACAGCTCGGCCGATCTCGACATCATCAAATTCACCGCCGCCTTGAGCACTCATATTTCCTTTGCCTTTAAGGGCAGACGTAAGCAAAGTCTCGTAACCCTTTTTAACTCTGGGTCCCCATGCACTGGCGTCACCAAACTTGGGTGAACCAAGTGCACCTATTGCATGACAAGTTGTACATTGAGCTTTATAGACTTGTTCGCCAGTCTTGAGTTCACGGTTGGCATCTCGAATATCAACGATACCGACTTTTTGAATTCGTTCAGCAATTGATTTGGGTAAATCTGAAGCTCCTTCTGCTGGTTTGTTTGCAGAAGTAACGTAATAAACTAGTCCAATAATGATGAAAATCGGAAGTACAAAGGAATAGAAAACAGCCAAAAGAAATTGTTTTGGTGTTTTAATGGGTCCATCGTGTGCTTGTTCTTCGTGGTCGCTCATAGTATCCTCAAATAGGCGTTGTCGATTAGAATGATAGATTATAGCGACGCAAAGAATTTAGATCTAGATTTATGGCCTTAAGTTCACAATAAAGTGAGCGGTGTTAACCAAAGAATCCCCAAAAATACATAGTGAGCCTACAATTAATCAAACACTAGGCA
>Ga0208872_1000410_pt1 | contig 33490 bp, 32 predicted proteins | sample CryBogCBH12Aug08_FD_185508 | JGI IMG/M metagenome (GOLD analysis project Ga0208872, IMG submission 185508) | Freshwater microbial communities from Crystal Bog, Wisconsin, USA - CBH12Aug08 (SPAdes) | ecosystem: Environmental > Aquatic > Freshwater > Lake | place: Crystal Bog, Wisconsin, USA...
CCAACCTGCCCACCACCAATGAAGTCAGCATATCCCGATCCAATTTGCTGACTTGTTAACCATGCAGCTGCTGGAGAATAGGTAATACCTGTATTAGATAAGTTGGGATAGTTGATAAAAACAGACGACGTGTTAACTGATGTCGAGGAACTATTCGTCCATGTTCCGCCAGCACTCAAACCAGCATAGAAACCTGTCCACATTGGCACTGGGGCAGCTTCACGCTCTGGCGTGATTGAAGGCAGGTCAGAAGCGAACACTGACGAAGCAAAAAGAGCCGCCAGCGAGATCGTAGAGAGAATTATCTTTTTCATTTCCGCCAACAAAGAAAACTAAAAACCAGAAAGTAATATTTCTGAATTCTCTGTTCTTTGTAAGTAGCAACACTGTTAATTCTGCTCATACTCTTTTTGTGTGATGCATAAGTCACACCAAATTCAACTTAATTTCTGATAAAGCTTCCAGACATCCAACAGAATTTCTCAATAGCGATCACTCAACTGTATATTGATGCGCCAGAGGACATCTGAGGGCCTCAGATAGTCAGACTGCTGATTAAAGAAAAACCGCCAGACCTTGGGAGCTGGCGGTTGGGGAGTTACACAAGGAAGGAAGCTAAGTCGCTATCTAATGAAGAGATAGTAGCTGTCAGCCTCAGTAAAAGGAGTGCTCCAGCGCACAAAGCCGCAAATCTGATTAAACCATTGATTATAGGACGAAAAATAGCGACCTGCTAATTACGATATTATTACAGACATTACCTGAATACCTACATCATTGTTTATAAATGATAATCAGTAGAGCTTTTCTTTGGTAAGGGAGAGGTCGAGAGTTCAATCCTCTCTTGCAGTACTATTATTTTCAATGACTTAGCAAATTTTAATTTCCCAAAAACAGCCTAAAAAACCATAAACGGATTATCAACGGATTTACTTATTTGTAAACAGATTTATAATAAGCCTCAGCGAATATAAACGAGCGCTTAGGGCCATGGCTAAAACACTCTCCCCCAAATCTAAGAATCGTACTCCTCGGAAACCGAAAACCGAGCTCGAGAGTAAAGTTTTTCGGGACGGAGCTATCTGTCTCTTCAAAAGAGCCGACTACGTGAAGCCGACCTGGTTCTGTCGGGTCAAGGTTCCGGGCGCCAAGGGCTATATCTCCCAGAGCACCAAGACGACCCACGAACACCTAGCGTTCAAATTCGCCGACGACCTTTTTCACAAAGGTCTCGTTCAAGTCGCTAGCGGCGGAGATCTCAAGTCAAAAAAAACCTCGTTAGCGATAAAGGAATTTATAGAAGGTTATTCAGAAGCAGAAAAGAAAAAACCAACAGCGGTAACTCGAGCAAAGTTTCGAAATCACATTGCAAGCTTCATCGGATCGAAGAGACTTAAAGAAATCAACCAGGGTCACTTCTTGGTGAAAATTCCGGGTCAAGTCTCAGTGGAAATCAACATACCAAAGTAAACTAATTTTTTTAATTGTTTTTGGCGTGGATAATAATTGTCAGCTCACTAAATGATGAGCCAAGCTACGATGGGTAGACCAATGTATGATAATGAAAGAGATATAGATAATAACACGCTGGATGAGATGGTTGACCAAAATCCTTACTCGCCTTTGGATGATAATCGTCGTAACTTTATGCGTTTATCTACATTTTTTGGTACGGCTAGTATACTTGGTGGAGTGATCGAGTCATCGAAGTCAGAAGCACACAACATTACGAATAAGCCAAATGTACGTAAAATAGCTCTTGAAGAACACTTTAATTCCCCGAGTTGTGCAGAGTATTTGAAGAGCGTGGATGACTTGTTTGACCAAGAAATATTAGCCAACATATCAGATCTTCTTGTAGAGTTTGATGAAAAACGCATTGAAAAAATGGATGTAGCAGGAATCAAGATCGCTGTATTATCCCAGACATCTCCAGGCATACAGCAAGAACCAGATGCTCACAAAGCTACGCTTGCCGCAAAGTTAACTAATGACTTCTTAGCATCTAACATCAAACGTCATCCTGAAAGATTTAGGGGATTTGCATGCATAGCTTTACAAGAGCCAAACAGCGCTGCAGCGGAACTTGAGCGCTGCATTAATGAACTAGGTTTTGTTGGTGTATTGTTAAATGGGCATACGAGAGGCCACTATCTTGATGAGCCTGCTTACGATATCTTCTGGAAAACTTTAGTTAAACTAGACGTGCCGCTTTATCTGCATCCAACTAATACATTTGATCAGCCAGATATGTTTAAAGGATGTCCAGGCTTAGATGGGGCTTTCTGGAGTTGGACCTGTGAAACCGCAAGCCATGCATTGCGGCTGGTTCTTAATGGCACTTTTGAGCGATATCCTTCTGCTCGTGTCATACTTGGGCATATGGGTGAGACGCTACCCTTTGAGCTTTGGCGCTTTGATAGTCGCTCCGCCGTTAGGCCTAGGAACCAGCAATTACTAAAAAAACCCTCAGAAATAATAAAGCAAAATATTTTGATTACTACCGCAGGCGTTTGTTCTGACGCAGCACTACTCTGTAGCTTAGCTGAAATTGGAGAAGATTCCGTGATGTTTTCTACAGATTATCCCTATGAAGATGTCCAGATTGCTGGAAATTGGATCAATTCGGCACCACTTACTGATGAAGTAAGGCGTAAAGTCTGTTGGGATAATGCCTCTCGTATACTAAAAATAAAATAAGAATTTTGTGAATTAAAATATGTTACCGCCATGAATTACAACTAGTTTCAAACACCTCTAAGACCTCTCACAGAATTCCTAAATAGCGATGACGCAGCGATATATTGAGGTCTCAGAAGATGCTTGTCGACGTGTGGTGGGATAACAAAAAGTCCAGCCATTTCTGACTGAGCTTCTATGTCTGTCTTTGTGTTTTGTGACAGTGGATTGGTTGATATTCTAAATGAGTCGCCAGCAGCTAAAATCACGAATAAAGAAAGATATGAAATAAAATGAACAATTAATTTTGTAGGAAGTCATATCTATCGATATTTAATTTCGAAAGGCTGGACTGTCTAGGACCTGTTGAATGGCGTCTGGGCTAACTCTATTAGATCCAGCGAATGGGCTATCCATAGATGCTATTATAAATATCATAACGCCTATATAAAATGATAGTGTACCTCCAAATATACAATGAACCGTCCTTTCAAAATCTAATAGACATATCAACAGTATATTAATTGCCGCCCCAAGACCTACTAGCCACCATAATATGGCGGGTATTTTAGAATCTAAACTAGCAATACGACTTCGTCTTATTTCCATTAGAGAGTTGAACTGAGCCAACGTCTCAGCATGAAATATTTCTTCACTTTTTGTTTTAGGTTCAAATGACACAAGAATATCGAATATGTGATCAATATGTTTGCTTTCTCCAGACGGAATTATGTGATTAGCTTGTTGTGGCCAGCTTATTTTCACAACCTCATTGCCATAGTTTTTTAACTCGGCTTCTAAACGTTGCCGAATAGGTAGTGGGTATCCTCTGAAGTCACGATATATTACTGAGATATTTGTTGCTTCCTTTGAAACTATGTCCTCCATAGAATTCACGTTCTCATATGCTCCAACAGCTAATAACCCCAGTAGAATTCCGTAAATAGCTGTAAACCCATCTAATGTTATACCTATTATTTCATTGGAAGATACTTGCCCACGTACCCAAGACTTGGTTAGGGGATCAAATAATATGATGCCAAGAATTGTTGTGATGGTAAATAATAGGCCTGCTAATACGCCCACATAAATTGGAGGATAGTTCTGGACTATATTAAACATTGGCGCTGAGGTTCTCTCTGAGTCGCGACCGTATTATCATCTAAATACTTTGTTTCGGCAACACGATATCATATCGAAGCATACTAAATGGTTGCTTGAATAATTTGTTATATTAATTCCACTGGTCTTGCCCCTGAAAAGCGGTCCTCCCTGAAGTATGGGTTTTTGAACCCAAGAGGAGGAACAATCGATGAGCAAGAAGCGCTATCAATCGGAAGAAATTGACTCCATACTTCGCCAAGTTGATGTAATGACATCTCAAGGGCAATCCGTTGCTCAAGCGATTAGATCGATAGGGGTTACGGAAGTAACGTATTACAGATGGCGTCAGGAAAATGCTCGTCTTCGAAAAGCAGTATCTGTCCTTACGCTTGAGAAGCTTGTCCTGAAGGAAGCCGCCTCGGGAAACTAATCAGCTCCGCTCGCCGTCGTCATTGTATTGACCGGGTTATCGCGACGTTCGGGGTATTAGAAAGATTAGCCTGCAGAGTCCTGGATCAACAGCGCTCTACGCAGCACAAGGAAGCAAAGAGCTGCGATGATGAGGACCCTCTAACTGCGGATATCATTGAGTTGGCGACCCAGTATGGCCGTGATGGCTATCGCCGTATCACGGCTCTTCTGCGCCAAGCTCGCTGGATTGTGAATGCGAAGCGTGTTGAGCAGATCTGGCGTCAAGAGGGTCCCAATTAAGCAGCCAAAGCGTAAGCGTCTTTGGTTGAATGATGGCTACTGTATACGTCTGAGACCACCGCATCCGAACCATGTCTGGTCTTATGATTTTGTTGAGAACCAACGCATGATGGGCTAAAACATCGCATGCTGAATATTATTGATGACTATATGCAAGAGAGTCTTGCAATCAGGATTGGTCGACGACTGAACTCAACATCAGTCATCGACCTTCTATCAGATCTATTCCTAATGCGCGGCATTCCAAAGTTTATACGTTCAGACAATCGCTCAGAGTTTATTGTGCAGATAGTGCAGGATTGGATCAGGGCCGTAGGCGCCAAGACAAACTACATCACGCCGGGAAGCCCATGAGAAAATAGATACTACGAAAACTTCAATGCGAGCTTGAGGGATGAGCTTTTGAATGGAGAAATCTTCTATTCATTGCAAAAGGTAAAGATCGTGATCGAAAACTGGCGTAAGGACTACAATACGATAAGACTACATTCATCATTGGGCTATCGGCCACCCGCTCCGGAAAGCTTCACGCCGCAACACCTGTCTGCACTACCTCAATCAGCTCCGCCAGGCGCTTACGGCTTGGCAAACAGTTATGTCTTAAACTAAACTTCAGCTGGACCACCATTTGGGGGCAAGTCAATCTTTGTTAAGTTGGAAAATCTATGAGATATAATCCAAAAAATAATTGGAGCTATTTATGTTCAACACCTTATCATTAGATCGATACTATGTCGGAATACCTGTGATTATTCTAGGTATCTTACTGGCAATTACATGCCAGACGTTATTGAAGAGATACCTTGGTAAAGAGACAATCAAAGAATGCCATGAAGTAGGCGGTTACTACCTTGCGATAGTTGGAACATTTTATGCTGTACTTGTTGGATTAGTAGTTGTTGATACATTATCAAGATTTCAAAAAGCAGAAATGGCGACAGAGCTAGAGGGAAAATCTATAATAGCGATGCATACAATAATTAAACAGTTTCCAGAAAAAGAAAAAGAAATTAAAGCCTCGTTAAAAGAATACACAGATGAGGTTATCAATGTTGAATGGAAGTCAATGGAAAAACATCAGTATAGCTCAAAAGCCCATGATTTATTATTTAAGGTAATAAACAGTGTTATTTCAATTGAACCTAAGACAGAAAATCAAAAAGCCTTATACCCAATCATTGCAAACGAACTTATAAACTTCTGGGAAAATAGACGAGCAAGAACCAGAGCAACAAATCTTGGTCTCCCCGTTGCAGAATGGACTGTGTTAATATTGGGAGCTTCAATAACAATTATATTCACTTATTTCTTTTTTATTGAAAGTCATTTTGTTCATTTGTTGATGACAGGGATGATGACCCTTCTTGTTTCCATGAGTCTCTACCTAATCCTATTATTCTCCGAACCATATTCCGGTGATCTAAAAGTTTCCGATAAGAGTTTCGTGCTTGCCAGGACCCTAATCAGAGAGCAGCCGTAAGTAGTTTATATGAAAAGAGCCACTTATACGAAACAGACTGATGGTCTATGTTTTGAAAAACATCAACAGAAATAGAAAACGGCTTGCAAATGAGCATGACTAACATCTTGCTAAACGTCTCTATTCTACACTTACTATTGATTTTAACCCCGACAGTATCCACAGATACTTTTTGCGATACAAAAGAAAAACGCTCTCCCCCTTTAAGATTGAAAAATTCGATAAATCTTCTTCACATTTCCCATCTCAATCAGAGCCAAAAGAAGTCAGCCCTCCATATATGGGTCGAGGCGCCCATAAGAGTGTCGGCTTAATTAATGCTTAAAATTAGATGCATAAAATGCATTAACATTAGAGCAAATACCTGAGTTAAATAATAAATCGTTTAGCACTAGGGACATAGAAATAATCATAAGAAAGTTTTCAATGTTAAAATATTATCAATCATTGAAAAAATTTTACAATATCATTCATCACAACATTCTATTACTTGTGATTTGCTCATATATACTGGCAACTATAACACCAGCTACTGGTTATTGGATAAAGAATTACTCGTTTGGTTCCATCAAGATTCATGAAAATTTGATTAATTTTACCTTACCAGCAATTATGCTTGCTGTATTGTTATTCAATGCCGGCCTATGCATTAAACTTCATGACTTAAGAAGTATTTCAAAATATAACAAAGCCCTTTTTATTGGCATTATCGGTAATACTATTATACCTCTTGTTTATCTAATTATGCTAAGTTTCATCTTCAGATATCTCAATGACCAGGCGAAGGCTCATGATATTCTAGTGGGCGTTGCGGTCGTTGCTTCGATGCCGATAGCAGGATCATCAACTGCATGGTCAAAAACATCTGGCGGCAATCTTGCTCTGAGTCTCGGTCTTGTATTGCTTACAACAGTCATAAGCCCGCTCGTAACTCCTGTTACACTACATGCGGTTGGCTATCAAATATACGGCGGATATTCTGAGGAATTGCACAACCTTGCTGGAGGGACAGTCATCTCATTCCTTATTGCTTGGGTAATCATACCTTCAATATTTGGCGTTATAATCAGAATTTTCATAAATCAAACTTTATATTTATTAATTGACCCATATCTTAATCTTATTAATATCGGCATGCTGATATTAATAATTTACTCAAATGCATCCGTATATCTCCCCGAATTGATATCCAAGCCAGATATTCAATTCATTTTACTGGCCTTACTTTCAACTTCGACACTTTGCATTTTCATGTTCTTTGCTGGCTTTCAGATATCGAAATTATTTTCATTACCACCTTCCGAGGCAGCATCGCTTACGTTTGGATTAGGTATGAATAATAATGGCTCCAGCCTGGTATTAGCATCAACTGGATTATATAGTCATCCGCGTGTCATGCTGCCAATAATTCTCTATATTCTCGTACAGCATATTTGCGCGGCTTATATTGATAGATTGATTTCTACAATAAAAAATCAATATTAGTCTGATCGACATACCTCATGCGCATCTTGTGACTGCTCATGCTAATCTAAATTTACAACAGCCGTCCACTTATAATCGTAACCTTAGCAATTGCCACATTTCAGCCCCTGAAATGGATCATTTTTTCTCCAACGCATTTTTGGCGTTTCCTCCCAAGACTTGGTATTGCTAGCATCAGCGGTCTTTTTTAAATTTACATAAAATTGATCAAAGTTTGGCAGTAAACAGGATAATCAGGCCATAGCAGCAGCCTTATCTCTATTAATTGATTAGTCGCATCATCTTTATTCTGATAATATTTATAAGCTAAAGCTGTAATTGTATATACAAACGACTCATTAATCTAAATTAATCACTGAACATCAATCAAATATTCTCTATCTATTTTCTATTCACAACTCCATATATCAACAAAATTGCAATGATGCTAAAACCAGATGCTGGGATAGCAATTAAATATCCTCGCTTCATATCTGAAGCTATTAGAGTTGTATGTTGATTTAAAACCATATCAGCCTCTTTGCTTTTCAACGTAACCATTTGCATATCCTTGTCAGAGCCACTATCGGCTATGGTTGACTCGAGCCTAGCTATGGCTGTCATTAGGAACAAATCAACCGGGTTTCTTTCAAGGATTCTAAACATATCGTTTAGAGCTAGATCTATTCGGCCTAATTTTAAAAATACAGCAGCTCTTGAATAGTAAGCAAAGATATTATTGGGACTATAGGAAAGCGCACGCTCAAAGTCTGACAGAGCATAGGGATAATCCTCTAGAACATACCAGCTCAATCCTCTTTTAATGAGGAAGCGATAATCTTTCGATCGAAAACGAATAGATGTCGTACATGCGGCAACTGTATCGCTATCACTTAAAGATTCACCAAGGCAGTCTTTGTTCCATGTCTCTAATTTTGCCGCTAAAGTCGATTCATCCAAACAGAAAAAAACTGTTGATACGACAATATAAAAAAAGATTTTTCTATTAATTCTATCCTTAAAACTGAAGTTAGAAAGCTGCATAGGATAATCTATTTCAATAGTTTTCATTGGGAAATTTTTAGTTTATATTTTCTTTAAATCGTGAGACTAATTTTTTAACACGATCTAAGCTTCGACGACCATGAGCTCCAAGATTTCTCTCAGCAACAGACCTTCCGTTGTTTATACTTAGTCGCCAATAGCCATTTCCAATCTGAACAACAAGTCCGCGCTCATGTAAAGATTTTAGCTTTCTCAAAACAGTTGAACGTGGAATTCTAGATACATCAGCTATTCTTGAAGAGCTAATTGCTGATTTATATTCTTCAACATTAGGATTATAGGAGTGAGGATTCATATAATATTTTAACAACGACTGACCAACAACAGCTAGGATGAGCATTTCCTCAAGATCACCATTATATACATCCATACAATCGGCGAGCTGCTCAATCATAAATTCAGAGAAGTAATACTGTAACGTGAACTCATCATCATAAGCCACACCTTCATGATCAAAAAAATCAACATCAAACATTACATAATCGGATAAATCCGCTCCCAACTATATCTTTTAAATCATTGTCATATATTTATTTGCATCTTTCAATTAAAAATGGATGTTCAAATGATTTTTAATAGATATACGGCGAATAATTGAATTTGCTGTCTATCTCTTTTTTTCCCAAGCGGCTATAATTAAGAATTGACATAGTTTTTGTAACATTTGGATCTGTAGGATGAATAACTATAAGTATGCTATATTATTGTTTACGTTATTTTATTCTAGTGGGAGCCTCGCTAACCACCAGCAATGGAAACCTATTTTTATTGATGATAATTTTAGCTATTTGCTTGACGATACAACCGTGTATCAAGACGGTTATACAGTAGACACTATAATTGGAATTTTACCACATATACCTATGAAAATTGAGACCTTCTTAGTTGCTTCTGCTTCTTATTTTATACAAGCTAACTGCATCAATAAATCTATTAACGTCAAAAGTGGAGTATTATTTAGTAATTCAGACGATGAGAGCGATCCGATTGCCTATAATGCCATAAAAATATTTAAATCGCTTGTACCTGATACCATAGAGCAAGAATATATTAGATCTTTATGCAAAGGTTAATATTTAACATATATATTCATTTGATAACTTCTAGTTCTTGTATGTTAAAATCTTGTCTGCATCCTTAATGCGGAAACTGTTTCTATTGGTTTACCTGGCGTCCACGGTGCAATAATCTGTAGATCAGCTGATAAATAGCACCATTTATTTATTGCATAATTATAGAATGCTTCGATCCCACCCTCGCTTTTTTTAGGATCACCTATATTTTGTAGACTATCCAATAATTGCTGACTTACCCCAAAATGATAAAAGCCCACACCCCAACGATCATTTTCTCTTCCGGGCATGAGATTATTACCTGCAAGACCAGCCAATAAACTCCATTTAATTGGCGTTGGATTTCCATCTGATATGGTATAAAGCGCAAAAACTCCCCAGCTTTTTTCAGGGTCTTCTATTTTCTGAACAAGATTTTGTGTGATTAAATATGATGAAAAATAATACCCGTTTTTTACTGTATCTCCACTGATTGTTTTATTCATTCCGTTAAATTCTGTCACATCATTCAAATCGACACCATTAGCATTACTATAAGCTCCTCTCAATGTATGCGTTCCATTAAGCCCTGCTATTTGCGTAGTCATTTTCATCCCTGCACCAAATGCTACGCCGACCTCAAATGGTCTTTGGATGACCCTAGGGCTCTGTGCGCTGCGTGGATCTACGAGATAAATATCAAATTCAAATGGTCCATGCTTTAATTCTGCCATCCCTCCCAAACTATAGGGAGGGGATAAAATGACACGATCACCCGCCCCTCCTGTTCCAGAAGTGTAGGACACACCAGTTGATGGCAACGCAAACGCGCGGTTCATAAATGTATTAAGACCTCCTCCGCCAATAAGAGGCGTTTTCATTGCCATTGTGAGAAGGTTAAATTTACCAATTGATAGAGATAAATTCTCATCAATTTTTTGAGTTGCAACAATTGATAAAGCTGAATGAAACCCACCTGCTCTTAAATAAGCTTGGGCTGTATTTACAGCAACTAATGCATCATCCAGACGATTAACATCCAGCCCAAGATAATGCTCATATTGGGCGTCTAAGCTAAATCCGCGCAGTAGACCAAGTTTTTCAGGTTCAATCTTGAAAAATGCGTCTGTTTTTCCGCCATATCGGGAGACCCCAACGTCATCCCCAGCAATGATACCCTGATATATCTGTGTTACCCAAATATCACTTGATAGGCCATATTTTTGCAATGTTTCTTTTGGACTACCAGGAAAAGATCCTAGTGTTTGCTGTTTCGTTATATCTAGCTGGGTTTCTTGAGCTGACACATTATCATTTACAAAAACAACGATGCCTCCTATTAAGAAATAAAAGAGTTTTCTTACTATCCCAAAATAGGCATAACGCTTTACTACTATTTTATTCAGAGTCGTGCACATTGAGTTCGTCACAAAACTTTCAAATGAGGCGCATGCTTACCAATCAGACAGGCCTTTCTAATCTTCAATAATGAAAAGATAGCTTCTTAGTAACTAATTTACACTTTTTAATTATGACACAATACAATTTTATTAATAAAAATAGATAATGTGACATTAAAGTCAAGCAATTCAATTAAAGGTTTATTTTCAGGTCCGATATTTTGGAATTTTACATGTCTTAATCATCAATTGCACATAAAACCGATGAAGAATGCGGTCAAATTATTTAATAAATAACACAACGACTTTATTCTTTCTGACAAAATTTCATTATTTAGCCCATAAACAATAATCTGCAATGAGCATTTTGTGTATTTTTAAATCAGATATTTAGTTACGCGGAACTTTTCTTTTTCCCAGCATCTGTTTTTACAAACATAAGCAGTAAAGCCCCTATACCAACGACAATTATTAAAATTAGTAATGTTGACTCTTCTAGTAGCGCTATCCCTGGAACGCTTGCTCCCAACAAGAAGCCAACGAGACCCATGCGCCATGAACTAATGTGGACACTAGCTGTAAGCGTCCCAAGCGATAAGATAATTAACAAGACAAGCGCCGAAATCTCATTACTCAGCGCATTCTTCATATCTCCAGTAAAAACAAGCAACATTGCAAATATCACTGATAACCAATGCAGAGCTTGAGCCTTCATCAAAACAATTTTTTGATCAGAATTTTTTAATTTTCGCCAACACTCAACTACGCATATCAATCCAAAAACCGGAACGAGTATGAGCCAGTAAAAACTCATTAGGCTACGCTCTACAGTCGTTAATGCGACGCCCAGCAAAGCAAAAAACAACATTGCTATGTAAGACCAATCTCTAACGAGAAAGGATTGAACACCAGATTCTACAACTAAGAGCTCGCGTTCAATTTCGTCTAGATCCGACATAAGTTCTCTCTAACATTTGCTCCACTGAATATACTAATAGCCCTAAATTTTGGAAAAATATACATCTTAATAAATCGTTTTACTTGTTAATTTAATGAAGATAGATCCAATGAAGAGATCATATCGGTAGTATGACTAATGTCAGCCAGGATATTTTTCAGCTCCGCTCCAAATGTAGACTAGAATTCAGGGGCTTTGCTAGCTCCCATTTTATAAATTCAATCCCGATGAATTATTCCATTACTAAAGTTGAAACTGAAATGTGAAAATTTATTCTTTTTTTTAGCATGACTATGAATTGTCTTTGACAATCAAGACCTGCGACCTTCAATAAAGTCGTGCTGACAATTATTATGTTTTCCTCATATACAAAAACATCAGGCAATAAAGATTTTTTCTACCTATCATCTAGTGTTTTTGGTAAATTTCATTAATTCATAACTCCTATCTTGACTTACACAACAAACGGCAGATTGATTATTACCGCTCTTTTGGCAAGTATTTTCAAACAAAGAACTTAATTGATTATCAAAATGTCCATAGGATTTTTTTCTTTGGCTAAAAAAGTTGAGGCAAAATATAAATATTAAGCAACTCTTACTTAGGATGAAATTAAATTATTTTTAATTAAAACAATTGTTTACCTAACTACAACTTTATTATAACTATTCATATTAGATTATTAAGCTTTAAGAGATGGCCCAATGAATACTCGCATTTTTAACACTTATCTGAGCCTATTTATTTTACTTTTTGTCAATATTCACAGCTCTCCAGTTAAGGCGAGCCTCTACCATTGTGTGGCGTCAAATTTTGCGAATTTTGCCGACGACCCAGACCATATTCAAGATAAAAAAAAGGCGCTTTTGGCCGCGCAGAATTTTTACGTAAATACTCAAACAGGAGTTGTAACTGATCAAAATTCTAAAAGGAAGCAATGGCAGATCATTGAAAATAACGGCTTACTAGGAACATCGCGCCTGATGAACCCCAATTATTACGGAAAAATTCTAATTGATGATTTTCTAGATATTATTCATGATGATGAAAACAAAACTCAATTTAAAAGAACGATAATTGACGGAATGGTTTCTGGTTACTGCACAAATAGTCCGAACGAATGAAAAATTTCAAAAAACTTCTCAAATTTTGAAAACAATTGTTTTACGACTGAAAGAATGGCTTTATTAATCATCAAAATTTATTAAATAAAGAGGAGTGTTATTTTTTGGTCCGCGCCGCCCTGAAATAGGCTTTATGTATTGAGACGAGACACGAGATATTCTTGACCGCACATCATATCATCAGATCTAATTCTTATTGGATGTCAATTTAGTATGGCGAGTCTAATTAATGACGCTTGATGATTATATATACGCCGCTGAAAAAGTCCGCGAGAAGTATGAACCATCTCATGGAACTCATCGCTCAGCCGCATATGTGATGTGGTTAAGCGCTCTGCCTTTCTATGCTAATCAGGCCGCTAGAGATGGGGTTAATATTGACTATTTTTGTAATCAAATAGACGAAGCGATGCGGTTTTTTCAGGATTTCCTCACCGCCACACAGCCTGCCTTTTCCAAACATAGCTTAAGACCACTATGGTCTCATCAGAGGTTTGGGCTATTTAATCAATTCAATCCCCAAAACGACATTGACATTAGGAAAATAAAAGAAATCGCAGAAAGCTATATTAATAGGCCTATGATTTATTTCGAATTGTTTAGCTGGTGTTTAGTTGATAGTCTATTATTCGCAGAGATCTCAAGCTTTTACAGGATCATGATGAGCACTCAATATGGCGGGGCCCCTGCAAATCCAGCATATTTTTTAGCCAAGGGAAATGAGAAAATTTATACCTATCTTAAACCCTTTTTCTTCCTTTTTGGTCTTATTGTTAATTATATTTCCCCAGTAATTGTCGGCTATTTTCTTGTCGAAGCAGGCCATGAAATTATTGGCGGACTTCTTTATGCTATTGCCGGAATTGGAGCTTTCTCCTTTCTCGCAACTTATCCAAAGAGAGTAAAAAGACAAAAACACAACAAGGCTATGCTCCAAAAAACATTGGAAATATATAATTTATTGAATAATGAGAATATGCCGAGACAGCAACTGCAGTTGGAAATATCTAAGGCAACCGACCTTGGCGTGCGCTTTGATAAAACCATTCTATCGCTTATTAAAAACGATCAAAGTATCGCAAACTCGTTATCACATACTCACGAAACTACATAGGAATAGTCAATGGCTCACAATAACATTGATCAGCACCTCGCCTCTAATATAAGTGAATTGAGCAAGAAAATTCGTCATGAAATTACTGATTTCTCGATAAATGATGAAGAAATACTAAATATCCGGAGTAAAATTTCTGGATTTCAGACAGAATTATCTTCAATATATAATGCATATCCCCACTCTAAAACAAAAATAACATCTTCATATTTGAATAAGTTATTATTGTTCTTTTTATTGTTGTTTATTGGTGCAATATTCCAATACACTCGAACAATTATAAGCGAAGAGAGCTATAAATTAGCCAATGAAAAAAATATCTGCGGCCGCCATCCAAGCCAGCAGATTGACGCCTTCAATTATATGCAATTATTGTCCGCTCGTGAAAAATGCCTATCAACAGTACGGGTATCTCCCCTCAATTTTCAAGAAATATATTCCATTCTAAACAGCGCCTTTCAACGTCACAATCGTTAGGACTCTACTAAAGAATTTTTTTATGGTTAAAGACACTAGCTTTTTAAGGAGTAAAAGATGAGACATATTTTGCTATTTTCTGTGTTTCTCATCTTTGTTCTTTCAACCTCGGCTACATATGCCGATCGCATGTCTATTCCTGCGAATGAGCGTGAGTTGCTACCCTCCACGCCACCAGGTCCAGATTGTAACTGGGAACCTTTTGAGAGTAAGGAACTTGGCCTCAGAATGCTTGTTCAACAATGTCCGAAAGCAGACAAAAAGTATCAATTCTACTCAAAAAACAACCAGATTATTGCCAAAGAGACATCTGATAATAAGCAGAAAATTTCAGATAAAGTTTTAATTGAATTTTTTTATAAACTCTCAGACCAGTCAATTCGCGACGTTATACGTGACCAATTTGTATCTCAACTGAATCCAGAGGCTCAGAAAAACTGCCAAGTTAAAAATACAAGAGATCGTCTTTTTTTACTTAGTGAGCAAATAACAATTAATATCATTCCTTCTGGAGATTATGCATTAAAAATAGATGAAGAGATAAAGAATGGGCGCAAAGATTATGGCTGTGGGGAATATGGCGCAAATATAGCAGACGACCGCTATTTCATTTATCATCCCAATGAGGATTTAGAGAAGTTTCTATTCATTCATGTTCCTGAAAATAAATCATTATTTGATGAAAATAGCATAATACTCTATCCAACAAATACAACGAGATCTACAAAAGAAGCACAATCATTATTAAGCAACGAAAACAAACTATCATCTCAGCTTGAACTTTTTTACGAAGATAGAGCTTCTATACTTTTCTTTGATACTCAATCGAGCCAACTCATTCCTCCTAATAAACTATCTATTAGAGTTCTGACTAATTTTGTTTCCAATACAATGGCTAAAAACTCTCATTTATTAATCGATGGCGCTTCTAAACTCGAAACGATCACTTTTGACTGCTTGGAAAAAAAATATAAGTCCGAGGGGGGTAACTGGTTTAAAGAAAAAATGGCCGAAGGAAATGTTGTAAAAAGTTTTAATGCTACAGAAATTTGGTCGACCATTCCTAGTTTCTATAAAAAACTATTCACTAATAGCTGCAATAAAATATTAGGTGGACATTTAGATGAAAGACAATCTATCAAGAATTAGTTGTACTTTCAGCCAGGCTATTTAGCTGTTCCGGGTGTGAAAATTGCTTTTACCCGCGTTGAATTGTCTGTATTCTCTACAAATCCCTCAGATTTATTGAGATCGTATGTCATTTTGTTGCCGCGTACTACTGCGTCATTTTTCGTATAAGTAACATTCCCAGTTATGATGGCTTTATTATTCTTGCGGTCATAGTCCATCTTATCACCAGTCACACTAGTATCCTTAGCGACATAAAGGACCTGACCAGTTAGCAATGCTCGCTCTGTTGACTTATCGTAAACAAGACTATTACTCTTAATTAGAGAATCTTTTTGTTTAATGCTTACATTGCCATTTAAATAAATTTTGTTCTGACCTTTATCGTAACTAAGATGATCTGCTCCGTATATATCTTTTTTTGTATCAATTAATACTGAACCATCAGCTTCGACATTTTTAATTCTGTCATTTGTTGATCCCGCCCTGTTGACCAGCTCTTTAGGCAGCATAAAAAGCGTCATCGTCATCGACCTAAGCGTCGACGGCCCATTCACCACAAGAACGTCTCCAGTATAGACTAATTTCTCACCTCCTACCCCGACATCAAGCCTTACGGCCTCTATGATGACAGGGTCTTTTTCGCTAGAACCAGGCAATACGCCTTCCTTCGCACGCGCAGAATTGTTGGTCATACCAATTTCAAGGCCAATGAACAAAAAAGAAATAAAAGCCTTTTTGACGTCTCGCTGCAGCATAGGACCAAGAACTCTCCTCAAAGACATATTCCATGAAAGCAACAATATTTGAAACCTCATGTACCTTTGTTTCGTAAAAATATTTATGTCATAATAACTCATGGCGCTAAGACGTGAATACAGTCGCGCCTCAACAAAAGCTAAGAATTTTTTCTATATTTCCAGTGAAGGATGGCTAAAAAAAGAAGCTTGATTTAAGAGCTACATATATTTGTCGGAATATATTCCGTATCTATAAATCACTCCTAAGGCACGCCCTATCTTGTAAATTATTTATCTTTGGAATCTTCCAGGAGATTTTCATATCAAATATACCTAGGTAAAAGACAGAGCATAAAGGGAAAAAATGCCTATTTTCAAAATATTGCGAAGACTTGTCATATCTTTATTCGCCCTGGGGCTTTGTTGTCACGCCTTAGCCGGCACCGATAATTATACTGGCTTATGGGCAAAAGACAAAAATTCATGCACCAATGCGCACACACTCGATCGACTATTTCTTCAATCAGTAGCACTAACGACCCCATCATTTGAGTGTAAGTTTTTGGGACTTCGTCAAAACGATGACAGTGGTATGACGTTTATGGCAAACTGTAACGGAGAAGGGATAAAATGGCACGATGAGGTAACAATTAAAGCCCTATCCGCGAAGCTCTACTGGAAGCTGAAAAGTGAAGGTCAAGAAAATACCTACACACGCTGTCAATGAATTTTAAAAGATACCATTCTCTAGACCTGCAGTCATATACATTCCTAATTCATGGCATGATTTAATAAAACTCTCGCTCCAAGCTCCCCGACATATTAAAGGCTCTTGAACTTTACGCCACCCCAAACCTGTAACGATCGTCTCTATACTACGTAGCGCGCCACAGCCGTCATTGCCTGCGCGAATGACTAATGCGTACGGTCGACCATTCATTTTCTCAAGGCAGTCGTTATAAGTGCGATCAAAAAAGTCTTTTAAGGCTCCGTTCATATAACCAAAGTTTTCGGTCGAGCCTAAAATTATTCCATCAGCTGATAATAGTTCTATTGTTGTTATTTTTAACGGACTATATGCGACAATGCTTATCTCGTTTAATGCAACCTCTTGGGCGCCATTGATCATAGATATCAACATGCGCTCAGTGTTCACTGAAGGAGTATGCATAATGATAATTAGTCGTTTTTTAGGCACTGGCTTCCTATTTTCTGTTCATCGTCGAGCTAGTGTTATTTCTTTTATTTCGACTAGTTTCGCTTTATACAGACTTCTCACCCTGTAAAATATTTTACCCCAGTCTAAAAAGATTCCAGAAAAATAAGATCTTCTCTCCAAAATAAAGACTTAAGTCAGGAGACACAAATGTCTTGGAGCCGATATCCTTGGATCTATATTTTTATTGTTTCTTTTGGAGCCCTGTCGTGCGCTCCTACACACGCTTTCTCTCTTTTCAAATGCGACAAACGCGAGGGACCTGGATACACCGCTGATTTTAATTGGAATAGCTATGACTACTCGGGTTTTAAATGGATAAGTTGTGTTGTCGAGGCCCCCGAAGTGTTTATTGATGGCATTAAACTTAATCGGGGTAATTGTGGCGTCTTAGACCAGTGGTTTCTTGATCGTCGATTTACTCAGGGAGAAACGTTAAATATTACCTATTCCTGCCTCAGCCCAGTTATCCTTGAAATTGACGCAAATGGCCGTACATCTACTATTAATCTTAAATAACAAATCAACTTATCAGGGACATATGCGTCGACTTGCTCATTTTTTTACTCCTCGAATACTTCCGCTAACCTTAACATTTATTCTTTGCTGCAGCTCGCTATTTGCGATCTTTTTAACGCATTCAATTTCATTTTTACCTTTATTTGTTATCTTCTTATTTCTAACCCTTGTCGGCTTGCATGATATTCTACAAGAAGAACATTCTGTCCTACGTAATTACCCAATAACTGCCCATCTACGTTTTATTTTAGAAGAAATCCGACCAGAACTTCGACAATATTTTATGGAAGATGAAACGCATGGATTTCCATTTAGTCGCGATAAACGTGCAATTGTCTATCAGCGTGCAAAGTTAGAACCGGATAAACGCCCTTTTGGAACACAGCTAAACGTTTATGATGAGGGCTACGAATGGATGATGCATTCTCTTTCGCCTTCAACGATAAATCATCATGATTTTCGTATTCTTGTTGGCGGTGAAACAACTACTAAACCCTACGAAGCTTCTCTTTTCAATATCTCTGCCATGAGCTTTGGTGCGTTAAGCGCTAATGCAATCCGCGCGCTCAATGCAGGAGCTAAAGCAGGCCACTTTGCACATAATACAGGAGAGGGAGGATATACACCCTACCATCATGAACATGGCGGCGACATCATCTGGGAAATTGGTTCAGGTTATTTTGGCTGTCGTCATCTGGACGGAAAATTTGACCCAGAAAAGTTTGCTGCTCAATCGATAAATAATCAGATAAAAATGATTGAACTCAAACTTAGTCAAGGGGCAAAACCTGGTCATGGCGGCCTCTTGCCAGGCTCAAAAGTCACAGCAGAAATTGCAAGTATTCGTGGCGTCGCAGTGGGTAAGGATTGCGTCTCGCCTGCTGCTCATACAGCTTTTACAACGCCATTAGAATTGGTCGAATTCATCGAGGAATTGCGTAAACTTTCAGGTCGAAAGCCTGTTGGCTTCAAGCTTTGCATCGGCAAGCCGGAGGAATTTTTTAGTATTTGCAAGGCAATGCTCGACACCGGACTCTATCCTGATTTTATCACAATTGATGGAAAAGAGGGCGGTACAGGCTCAGCGCCTCTTGAATTTATGGACCATATTGGGATGCCATTGCGCGAAGGGCTTACCTTTGTGCATAATTCATTAATCGGCATTGGTTTACGTGATAAAATACGTCTCGCTGTAGCTGGAAAAATTATTACAGCATTTGATATCGCCCGCGCGATGGCACTTGGCGCTGACTGGTGTAATAGCGCACGCGGCTTTATGTTTTCGCTTGGATGCATCCAATCATTAAAATGCCACACAGACCACTGCCCTACAGGTATTGCGACGCAAGACCCTGCGCGTATGCAGGCACTTGTTATTCCAAATAAAGCCCAGCGTGTTTTTCATTATCATCTCGAAACAATGAAGTCGCTCGCTGAGCTCACCGCCGCAGCGGGCTATGATCATCCACGTCAGCTTAAGTTATCAGACTTTTATCGTCGTATTAATGAACGAGAGATCGCCAGTCTGCGGGAACTATACCCTCAGCCTCAAAAAAACTCATTTCACTCAGAAACAATTGAACAGCGATTTTATCAAGACTGGCGCGCGGCGCGTCCTGATCGTTTCCATAGCTAGCGTTCTGTCATACTAAATCTGTTATTCACTTCTTTAGATCAAGCCAAAAGATTCACGTTTTAGAAGTTGTTTTTTACGATCAATGCCCCAGCGATAGTTTGATAAAATACCATTTGTGCAGATAATACGATGGCATGGAATAATAACAGCTATAGGATTTGACGCGCATGCATTAGCCACTGCACGAAACGCTTTAGGCGCACCGATCCGAGCCGCTATATTCTTATAACTTGAGACCTGACCTGGAGAAATTTTCTGCAATTCACGCCAGACCTTCAGCTGAAAATCCGTTCCTATAACATCAAGCTGGAGTTGATCGTTTGTCAGTATGAGGCCGTCTAGTGCTTGAACAATAAATTCAATACGCTTGAAATCGTCATCGTTCTGATCAACAATGCATGCTCGTGGAAATCGACGACGACATTCTTTTCGCAAATGATCTTCATCTTCTCCCAAAAAAACAAAGCGAAGACCTCTTTTAGATAAACCAATATAAGCGCCGCCTAGGGAGCATTGCCGGTAGTCACAAAATAAATAATCCTTTTCTTGGAAATGACTGCGAGCTACAGACAACAATTTATTTAGCGCCGCGAATCTTATAAAATATTTGATATTGTCTTTTCATGACGCAGTCATTTCTTCGTTATCAGAATTCATTTCTGCAAACATGCGCGCGCTAATGCTTGAAACGCGCGCGCGCGATGAGAAAGCGCAATCGATCCATCACCCGGCAAAACATGTTTCTCAGCTGACATCATTTCTCCAAAGGTTTTCTCAATTCCGTCCGGTTTAAATATCGGATCATAGCCAAAGCCTTTATCGCCACGCGGCGGAAAAATCAGCTGCCCTTCAACAACGCCTTCAAACTCTTCAATATGTCCATCTGGCCAAACAACTGCTAAAGCGCATGTAAAGTTTGCTCGATATGGCGGGTGCGCGTTAAGCGCTAATAATTCCCGCTGTACGCGATCGCAGGCGGCTTTAAAATCGCGCGGCTCTCCCGCCCAGCGTGCTGAATAAATCCCAGGAGCGCCAGCTAGAGCCTCAACACATAGCCCCGAGTCGTCCGCAAAGGCCGGTAAGCTGGCACTGAAGGCTGCGGCGCGGGCTTTTAGTGCGGCATTACCTCGAAAACTTGTCTCAGTTTCCTCAGGCTCAGGTAGGCCAAGAGCACCGGCAGAAATTGCTTCAACGCCGTAAGGCGCAAGCAATTGTTGCAACTCCCATAATTTACCCTCGTTATGAGTTGCGATAATCAACTGATCGGTAATTTTACGGTGACTCACGCAAGCGCAGCCTTTTGTAACGCAACAAGCTCTGCAATCCCTTTTTGAGCCAATTGCAACATCTGACCCAGTTCATCTTGCGAGAAAACTGCAGCTTCAGCTGTGGCCTGAATTTCCACCAGACCGCCTGCGCCTGTTACAACGAAATTCGCATCAGTTTCTGCGATTGAATCCTCTGCATAGTCAAGATCAAGGACAGGCGTTGCATTGAAGACGCCGCATGACACAGCTGCGACATGATCGCGTAAGGGATTATCCTTGATAATTGAGCGACCGCGCATCCATTCCAAACAATCCCGCAACGCAATCCAAGCGCCGGTAATAGATGCTGTGCGCGTGCCGCCATCAGCTTGAATAACATCACAATCAATGACGATCTGACGCTCGCCTAACGCTGGAAGATTTGTCACGGCTCGCAAGGATCGACCAATCAACCGTTGTATTTCTTGCGTACGACCGGTTAATTTTCCTGCCGCCGACTCTCGGCGCGTTCTTGTGTGTGTCGCACGGGGCAACATGGAATATTCCGCAGTAACCCAACCACGTCCCTGGCCTCTCAACCATGGCGGCGGCTTATCCTCAAGAGAGGCTGCGCAAAGCACATGGGTGTTACCAAATCTCACAAGACAGGACCCCTCTGCGTAACGGGCGACGCCGCGCTCAAAACTGACAGGTCTCATTTCATCAGGCGCGCGCTTGCTCGGACGCATAAGAATTCCTTTTGTTAATGCCCTTAGATGTAAACCGCTTCAACAAATTGCAGAAGCGCTATTGATCGAACCTACCAACATGGGCAAAAAACCGGCGCGAGTTCGACGCCGGTTAAATCCAAATATTCATACCGATCAAATAAGATATTGTCCGCCATTGACAGTCAGCGTAGAGCCGGTGATGAAGCCCGCGTCATCAGCCGCAAGGAATATAACGGCACGCGCGATTTCTTCTGGCTCTCCAAGACGACCCACGGCAATATGAGGGATAATGTGCTTATCAAGCACATCCTGCGGTACGGCCTTCACCATTTCCGTCGCGATGTAGCCTGGCGCAATCGCGTTGACCGTAATTCCTTTGGATGCGCTTTCTTGTGCAAGCGCCTTCACAAAACCAATGTCTCCTGCTTTTGAAGCTGAGTAATTCGTCTGACCCGCCTGGCCTTTCTGGCCATTAATTGAGGAGATAACAATAATGCGGCCAAAGCCGCGATCACGCATGCCGTTGATAACGGGGCGGGTCACGTTGAACAGAGAATTCAGATTAGTTCCAATCACCGCGTTCCACTGCGCCAGCTCCATTTTATGAAACAGACGATCTTTGGTGATCCCGGCATTATTAACAAGCACCTCAACCGGTCCAAGATCTTTCTCAATCGCCGAGATTCCCGCTGCGCAAGCGTCATAATCAGAAACGTCAAATTTGTAGACGGGTATGCCAGTTTCCGCCTTAAACTTGTTGGCTGCATCATCATTGCCGGCATAGGTGGCCGCGACCTTATAACCTGCTGCCTTCAATGCTTTGGAAATCGCTTCGCCGATGCCACGCGTGCCACCCGTTACAACTGCTATTCTAGCCACGTTTCACTCCCTAATTGTGATCTAAAAAATAAGAAGCTGCACACCATCGTGCGCAGCCTCATAAGCTCTGAAAGAGAGGGAGCGCTTAACGCTCCACAGTCAGTGCGATGCCCATCCCGCCGCCAATACAAAGGGTAGTCAAACCCTTCTTGGCGCCGCGACGCGACATCTCATACAATAATGTGGTCAACACCCGTGCGCCGGAAGCACCAATAGGATGTCCGATTGCGATAGCGCCGCCATTGACGTTCACTATCGCTGGATCCCACCCCATGTCTTTGTTAACCGCCAAAGCCTGCGCGGCGAATGCTTCGTTGGCTTCAACCAAATCAAGATCCGCAACTTTCCAGCCGGCTTTTTCCAAAGCCTTGCGGGACGCAGGTATGGGCCCAGAGCCCATCACTGCCGGATCAACGCCTGCTGTGGCCCAGGAGGCTATTCTCGCTAAGGGAGACAGCCCGCGCCTCGTGGCTTCTGCAGCGCTCATGACGATCAGCGCCGCCGCTCCGTCATTTATGCCAGAAGCGTTTGCCGCCGTTACAGTGCCATCCTTGATAAAGGCTGGACGCAATTTTCCAACGCTATCCAGCGTTACGCCATGCTTAATGTATTCATCGTTCTCGATGACGACATCGCCCTTTTTAGATGAAATCGTATAAGGCGTGATCTCATCTTTAAACTTTCCGGCTTTTTGCGCAGCTTCTGCTTTATTTTGCGAGGCAACGGCAAAAGCGTCCTGTTGCTCTCGGGTGATCTGCCATTGTCTCGCAACATTCTCGGCAGTAATGCCCATATGATAATTGTTAAAAGCGTCCGTGAGACCATCAATGATCATTGTATCGAGGAATTTCACATCGCCCATTTTAGTGCCTGTGCGCAGCTGTGCGGCATGCACGGACAAAGACATTGATTCTTGACCGCCCGCGACAATGATTTTTGCGTCTCCGGCCTGTATTTGTTGAGCGGCGAGCGCTACCGCACGCAACCCCGAGCCACAGACTTGATTGAGCGTGAAGGCTGTCTTGCTGTCAGGAACGCCAGCTTTAATCGCGGCCTGTCTTGCTGGGTTTTGTCCCTGCGCCCCTGTGAGCACCTGGCCAAAAATAATTTCATCGACCGCCCCTGCCTCAACATTCCCACGTTCAAGAGCGGCCTTGATGGCAACAGCGCCGAGCTCGTGTGCCGGAACCGCGCCGAAGGCTCCGTTGAACGATCCGACGGCTGTGCGCGCCGCTGAAACGATCACGATATCGGTCGTCATGTGTCGATCTCCCTTTGAAATTATTTATAACCCGGCCCTTGGCTGATCCTGCGGCAGGAGCGAGTTGTTGAGCATTTCACGCTTGAGCAAGTCAAGCTAAAGGTCGTTTTGCACGGATTTCGGCATAAACGAAAGCCATCTGTCAGGAAAATATTGCCGCAGGGGCCCATTTGCGCGTATCGTTGCTGCAGCGCGGTCAGACAAAATCACGGGTGTTGGCTGCCAGTGCCGGGAAGATGAGGCAGACGCATGGCGACTGAAAAAAAGCCGACAACCATCAAAAAATATGCAAACCGGCGTCTCTATGACACGGGAACAAGCACTTACGTCACGCTTGAGGATCTTGCCGCGATGGTGAAGCGTGGCGAAGATTTTCTTGTGTGCGATGCAAAAACTGGGGAGGACATCACCCGACCCGTTTTAACCCAAATTATTTTTGAACAAGAAGGCAAGGATGGCCAAGGCCTGCTGCCAATTGCTTTTTTGCGCCAGCTGATCCGCTTTTATGGCGACTCAATGCAAATGCTGGTTCCCAGCTATTTAGAGTTCTCAATTGATAAGTTAACCAAGGAACAGCAAAAAATTCGCGACCAGTTCACGACTGTTTTGGGTGCGGGACCTTTTACAGAACCAACGCGACAGGCTTTTCAATCGATCGAGGAACAGACCCGCAAAAATATGGCGGTCTTTCGTCAGGCCCTGACGATGTTTAATCCTTTTGGCGTTGCTACTGAGGGAGCCGCGTCAGTTTCAGGGACCAACGAGGACGCCGACCAAAAAACTGTTCATGGTTCAGGCGATGTCGAAGACCTCAAACGTCAGCTAAGCGAATTAAACAAAAAGATCGACAATCTCACGCAAAGCTAAGGGGGCTAACTAACGTCGTCGCCTCAAGCGGTAAAATATTGTTTCTTGAAATAAACTCTACTCAGCCGCGCATAAGTTTGAGATCGGAAAAGAGATTTCCACTAAGGTCCCTGCTCGTTTGTCGCTCTTGATGGACATTGTCGCCCGACTTGCTTCGACGAGGGCTTTTGTGAGGGATAGGCCCAGGCCTGTGCCGCGCGTATCTGATCTGGCGGCGAGTTGAGTAAAAGGCTCCAGTGCGGTCAAAGCTTCCTGATCTGACATGCCTATACCTGTGTCCTTGACGCGCAGAATAATTGCATGCGCCTCAACAATCGTGGTCGAAACAATCACCTGGCCGCCAGGAACATTAAATTTAACGGCGTTAGAAATAAGGTTCAGTAAAATCTGGCGCAGGGCGCGTGCATCGCCATATATCAATGGCAGAGCTGGCGCGAGAGCCGTTCGGATGAGAATGCGACTTTGATTGGCTTGAGCTTGCATGATTGACACGCATTCTTCAATCGCCTCATTCACATCTATCGGCGCCCGATTTAGCGCCATTTTTCCTGCTTTGATCTTGGAAAGGTCGAGTAAATCATTGATGAGCGACAAGGCGTGCAAGCCTGCTGTACGGATGTCCTTGAGATATTCACGATAACGATCAGAGCCCACAGGCCCGAAACGCTCTTCCATCATAATCTCTGCAAAACCAGCAATAGCATTAAGAGGCGTTCGTATCTCATGACTTATTTGCGCCAGAAAACTCGATTGAGCGGCGCCCTTTTGTTCTGCCCCAAGCAAAGCGGCTTCGGGTTGAGGAGCAAAGGGAAGATGAACGCGTAGGCTCACGTAAACCTTACCAGCATCCCCCGCAAGGTGTCGAAAAGAGGCCTCAAGCAGGCCCCCGCGATCCTGACGCGTAAGCAAGAGCGTTTCCTCTTTGCCCAGAAGCGCATTGCTTAATGCTTGTAGGATTTTTGGTTCTGCTTGCGGAGAAAAAAATGCGGCAAATTGTTTTTCTGAACGCGCATGAGATCCATATTCAAATAGGCTCATAAATTGAGGGGTAAAACTGTCCAATCGGCCATCTGACGACACAACAGCGACAATCGCGCTAGAAGCCTCAATAATCGCATTCAGGCGCCAATTTTCTGAACGCGTGCGCGCCAGTCGCTCCTCTAGCGCGCGCGCAAATGCAAGTGTGCTTTCTTCAGGTCCGCGCTGATGTTCGGCCTTGGGAAGCAGTAGAACCATTGTTGCGGACAAGCCATCCCAGTCTATCGTTTCAACATGAGCTGTCACATCATGAGCGAGAAGATCAAAGTCTTGGGCTGTTATCGCGCCGCCATCGATATTGGAGCGCCCCCGCAGCATTCTTGTCAAACCACCATCGGCTATGAGCGCGTCTTGGTTTATATAGCCAAGTTTTTGCAGCAATGCTTGGTTCACAAAAAGCAGATGTTCTCCGCTTACGACCATGACGCTGATCGGTAAGCGATCGAGTAATGCTTTATTGGCTCCTACACTAAGGTGCTTTAATGAAGATGTCTGATGAGAAAACGTCTCATCTACTCTCAAAGGATTACTTGTTGCCTCCTGAGGCGACTCATCCGCAAGCGCGCGGGCAATTTCATCAAAGGCAAGCAGCTCAATTTCAGAAAGCGACGGCTGTGACAGCGATGCGCGTTTCTCTTGACGTTGGGCCCCTGACAATGGACGTAATGACACAACGTTTTCCGCAAAAAACTCACGATTTTTTATCGCTGTGTGCCTCTGACGCGCTTCAATGAGCGATCGATTGTCTTCCACGACATAGGCTTGAGAAAGATGCAAAAGACCATAACCGCTGTAGCCATTGAAACGTTTTAAGGCATCTATGATTGGAAAGGCTCCCAAAGTCGTTGGCAAACGCGCCTTTAGACTAGACATTCGCCAAGCGACGCGTATGCCACTCCACGACTCCTTCGAAGAAAGCGCGATAAGCAAGGGCGCATCTGCAGTCGTTTCATCCGTCATGTCACTCAAGGCGCGCCCTAGCATAAGCGTCGCTGGGACAGCGGTAATGGCCTCAAGCACTGTACTGATGTCAATGATGCGGCCCATCGCATCGGTTTTCCAGAGAAATCTGAGCGTCGGCGTGCTATGCTTGGCGCCGAGCTGAGTACGCAGCGCCAAGGTTGCTGGTGAAGGCTCGCCGCTCGCCGTCCTCTCGCCCGTCACGCCCAACCTCTCCGCCGCCCGTCGTTCTGGACAACAACGATTTCCACCCTCGATCCTAACAAGGCAATATAAATCTTGCGACTATTTCTGTTTTTTGATGATGGCCGCGACCAATAAGTTTTGAAACCCGCGCCATATACTGCGGTGCACAATAAATATTGCGATGCACAATTTTTTCGGCTATAATTGCTCCGCCCATCTGGTTTTATACCGGATTATTCTTAACGCCAGACGCCAGCAAACTGTTACACGCCACTGGCATAGAGGAATTGTAAACAATGACTGATCCAATTTACAAAGTGCCCAATGAAGTGCGCGACTTCGCTGAAAAGAGCGTTGAGCAGGCGCGTAAGGCATTTGAAGGTTTCGCTGGCGCGGCGCAAAAAGCCATTCATTCCACCCCTGATCTGCCAATGGTCCCTCCGGGCGCGAAAGACGTGGGCGCAAAGGCTTTTTCTTATGCTGAAGCCAATGTAAACGCCGCTTTCGATCTTGCTCAGAAGCTGGTTCACGCCAAGGATCCGCAAGAGGTATTTCACCTTCAATCAGAATTCGTAAAAACCCAGCTCAGCGCTATTCAAGAACAAACTAAAGAACTTGGCGCCGCATTCCAACGCTCTGGGACAACAAAATCCTAAAAACGGCAATAGCCCCCTCAGATAACGACAAAAGACCCCAGTGCGGGGAAAACAATTAAACAATCCATGACTAAGTCTGGGGCGTCAGCTAAGAAAATCATGAGCGCAGCCGCGGCGATTGTTGAGGCGCACACTGCCGTCGCGGATGCTATCAAATCCAATACGCCTGTCGCAACGCTAGCGACACCGTTCGTTTCACATGCAGCTAACACAGAACATCAGACACAAAATTTTGACGGCTTGCCGATAGTGAAAACGTCCATCGCCTATTGGACCGAGAACATCGATGCAGCATTCCAATATCTCATGCAATTGCCCAACGCCAAAGACTTTAAAGGGTCATGCATTATTCAGTTAGACTTCATGATGAAAAATACGCACAAAGCTTGGCGCTATGTATTAGAGTGCACAACACGGGCACCTTCAAGGACGCATCAGAAGTCAACGCCATAAAATCTGGCAGATGTCGCCTAGTAGCGCAACAAACAATTACGAGATGTTCCGCTGGTTCATTGCGGTTTGAGCAGAAGATGCAATCGAAACTGATTAAAGTGTGGCGACAATAAGCTCGCGCAACGCTGCGGTAACCTCAGGCATCTTTCCAGTCCAATCATAAAAAGCCGGACGAGCTTGATGCAACAACATCCCCAACCCGTCTACACACTGTGCGCCATGGTTACGGGCTTGCCTCAACAATGGGGTTTCTAACGGCGCATAAACAATATCTGCAACAAGCGCCGATTTTGGTAAGGCATCGATCTTTATATCGAGCGGCGGTTGGGCAACCATTCCCTGACTTGTCGTATTAACAAGAAGCCCTGCGTCTGAAAGACTTTCATCTCGTTCCTGCCATGGAAATGCGCAAACAGCGGGGCCAAAATCATAAGCCAAGTTTTGTGCGCGAGATAATGTGCGATTGAAAAGACGAATTTCCTTGGCTCCGGCGTCGATTAAGCCGCAAATAATTGCCCGTGCGGCACCGCCTGCGCCAAGAATGACGCAAGGCGCTTTGCTGGCCCGCCATTCTGGCGCAGCTTCCTGCAGCGACGCCATAAAACCATAGGCATCGTAATTCTTGCCTATTAATCGACCATCATCATCAACAACGATACAATTTACAGCCCCGATGCGTGAGGCTTCTGGACTGGCCACATCAACAAATTCAAGGGCGTTTTCTTTGTGCGGAATTGTTAGGTTACACCCAGAAAAACCTAGAGACGCAAGTGCGCGTAAGGCTTTCTCGAGCTTTGCTGGCTCAACCATGAGCGGTACATAAGCGCCTGCTATAGAATATTTCTCCAACCAGTAAGTATGAATTTTGGGTGACCGAGAGTGGGTAATCGGCCAACCCATGACGCCGGCAAGAATAAAATGCTGGCTTGTTTTCATCGTGTGATCCGCACGCAGGAGGTTAGGAGAGTGCGCCTGATCTTGTTTCTCGCGCAGCAAGCGCAAGAAACAACGCCTCATCCTCATTTTCCTCCGCATTGGCGGTGGTCAACAATTTCTCGCCATAAAATATTGAATTTGCACCAGCCGCCAGACACAGAATTTGGCCTTCTCTCGATAAGGACGCACGCCCTGCAGATAGCCTAACGCGCGAACGTGGAATAAGAATGCGCGTCGTGGCGATCATCCGTACGAGATCCAAAATGTCTACGTCTTTGCGTCCCTCAAGCGGAGTGCCCGCGACTGATACAAGCGTATTGATCGGCACACTTTCTGGATGAGGATCAAAACTTGCGAGCGTTTGTAGCATCGCTGCGCGATCGCTCACGCTTTCCCCCATGCCGATAATTCCCCCACAGCACATCTCAATGCCAGCACTGCGCACCGCCTTCAAAGTCTCCAGCCGATCCTGATAAGAGCGGGTCGTGATAATATCGGCGTAAAAATCAGGTCCTGTATCAAGGTTGTGATTATAGGCGGTTAAACCCGCCTCAAACAGACGTTGGGCCTGAGACTTATTAATCATGCCCAGCGTGACGCACGCTTCCATGCCAAGCGCACGCACGCCGCGAACCATTTCTAGCACCGCATCGAAGCGTTCCCCCTCTGGCGCTGAACGCCAGGCTGCTCCCATACAGAAACGATCTGCGCCAGATTCCTTTGCCACCTGCGCGGCTTGCACAACGTCTGCTGGATTCATCAAATCCACACGATCAATCTTGACCTCGCGATGATGTGCGGACTGTGGACAATATGAACAATCTTCGGGACAGCCGCCGGTTTTGATCGACAGCAACGCCGCCTTTTGCACGTCGCTAACATTGTGATAGCTGCGATGCACAGCATTCGCCTGGGCGATCAAATCAAGCAGAGGCTGATCATGAATCGCAATAATCTCGTCCAAGGCCCAATCATGCCGGATGGAAAAATTTGCTGGCGCGTTCAAGCGACGCCTCCTTTTCGACGGCGCGTCGAGGCCGTTGTCTGATTTGTTTTTCCGCGACCACGAAAAATCGTAAAAACAACAAAGAGCGCGGCCGATGCGTCAAAGCCAGCCGTCGCCCAAACAAATGGCGCAGGGGCGAAAAGGCCGCCCGCTCCGAAATAGTGAATATAAAGCGCCCAAACCGGATGCAGCGCTAGGCCAGCAACCACAAACCATGATGAGCCAACGATCGCCAAGCCTGCCAGCGTGCCAAATATTGCAACGCCAGTCATCTCGAAGCCTATCCATGTCGCCGCATTGTCTGCACGAATTGCAAAGCCAACGAACAAAAAAGAGACTGCGATGAGCGCATAAGCCGCCAATAAGGCGGGACGCTGTTTTGCCCAATACGCAAGAACGGCGAGACCGCCCGTAAATATAACGCCAAGTGTAAGAAAGATTGCGATTTCTGTGGTGCTAAGCATGTTCTAACCATTAGAACCCCAGCGGCCCGGCGCTGAGGTGATCAAGCCATTGTCATGGTTCTATAGGCGGGGCGGCGACCAGGAACAAGTGCCGCGACGGAAAGAGCCAAGACAAGACGGTGAGAGACGCAACCCTATGGACTCCCGCAGTCTTCAGCAATTGGCCCCAAGCCTGCTATAGTTCTCTCTGGTAATTTCCCAAAGATCCCCTTGGATCAAACAGCTCAAGGAACAAAAATGAGTGTCGAGGCACATCCCGCAGAGCCGCCAAACGCCGAAAAATCCTTGAGCGACCCACATCCACCGTCTCAAACCGACACCGCCGGTAAAGATGACACGCTGAACGAAGATATTCGTCTCTTGGGACGCCTGCTTGGCGACGCCGTAAAAGAACATGAAGGCCTTCAGGCCTTTGAACGGATTGAAACCATCCGCCGCCTCTCCATCGCGGCAAGCCGGAACCTTGATCCAGAGGCGACGGATAAACTCGACGACTTATTAAAATCCTTGAGCGCAAAAGAAGCCAGCACCGTCATTCGCGCATTTAGTTATTTTTCCCACCTCGTGAATATCGCCGAAGATCTGCATCCCGTTCAACAAAGAGCGCGCGGCCAAACCAGCGTGGGATTTGACGCAGCAAATGAACCCAGCCTATCACGGTCCTTGACGCAATTACGCAAAGCAGCCGTCAGCTCCAGCAAGATTGCCGCTGCGCTCTCGCGTGGTTGGATATCGCCAGTGCTGACGGCGCATCCAACTGAAGTAAGACGCAAGAGTCTTCTCGACACTGAACATGCAATCTTTAAATTGCTTGAAAATCGCGCTTATCTCAAGAATAAAACTGAGCTTAGTCGAAATGAAATGCAACTTCGCGCGCGCGTATCTCAGTTATGGCAAACTGAATTATTGCGTGAAGCGCGGCTAAGCGTTCGTGACGAAATCGAGAACTCCTTGGGATATTATCGCACCACCTTCTTGCGAGAAATACCTAAACTCTATGCTGATATAGAAGCGCGTCTCGAAGGTTTGAGAGTGCCGCCCTTTCTTCGTATGGGCGCATGGGTAGGCGGTGATCGCGACGGCAATCCAAATGTGACGCAGGAGTCGCTTCAAACTGCACTGCGCATGCAATGTGAAACAGCATTACGATACTATCTCGTCGAGGTGCATGAACTGGGCGCTGAACTGTCCATATCACGCCGCTATGCTGGCGCGACACGCGCACTTGAAGAATTAGCAGCGCGTTCCGGCGATGACAATCCGCATCGAGATAATGAACCCTATCGCCGTGCACTCATTGGTGTTTATTCGCGCCTTGCTGGCACATTAGAAAAGCTCACGGGCGGACAGGCTGTACGCCATGCGCTCGCGCCTGGAGAACCCTACGCAAATTCCTGGGCGTTGCTTGCTGATCTGGTTACGATCGACGAATCCTTGCGAATGCACCACAGCGAGGTCATTGCCTCACAGCGTTTAGAGCCGCTCATTCGCGCCGTAGAGGTATTTGGGTTTCATCTTGCGACGCTCGATCTTCGTCAAAGCTCCGATCGTCATGAAGAGACAATTTCTGAACTCTTGTCCATCGCACGTATCGAAGTCGATTACGCTAAACGGAATGAAACAGAAAAACAGCGAATTTTATTAGAGCTTCTTGCTGATCCCCGACCCGTGCGACTACCTGACGGCGTCTATAGCGAAGGCGCCATGAGCGAGCTGGCTATTTTAGAACGCGCGGCGCAAATGCGTCGTCTGTATGGCGAAGAAGCTATTCGACATTACATCGTTAGCCATACAGAAACTGTTAGCGACTTACTTGAGGTTTTACTGTTACAAAAAGAATGCGGCCTGATGCGCGGCACCCTCGATCCGCGTGATATAGATGCTTCTGCGGCCGATCTCATTGTAACGCCTCTCTTTGAAACAATTGAAGATCTTCGTAACGCCATGCCAATCATGCGTGATTTCTATTCGCTGCCGGGGATTTTACGTCTCGTCAGCAACTCAAGCTCACAACAAGATATCATGCTGGGATATTCCGACAGCAATAAAGATGGCGGAATTCTAACAAGCATATGGGAGCTCTATCGCGCATCAACGGCCTTAGCGGAATTTTTCGCCTCCATTCCGAACATTACGATGCGTTTGTTCCATGGACGCGGCGGAACTGTTGGCCGCGGCGGCGGTCCAAGTTATGACGCTATTCTGGCGCAGCCGCCTGGGACGGTTAATGGCCAGATCCGACTTACAGAGCAAGGCGAAGTAATTGCGTCAAAATACGCCAATCCACAAATTGGCCGCGTCAATCTTGAATTGTTAGTCGCGGCGACGCTTGAAGCGACGCTGCTATCTCAGCATAAAACGCCCCCGTCTGAGTTTTTGACGGCTGCGGAAGAACTATCTCAGGCAAGCATGTCCGCCTATCGACGCCTCGTTTATGGCATGGAAGACTTTGTTGATTATTTCTTCGCATCTACCCCGATTACCGAAATTGCCTCCCTGAATATTGGCTCGCGACCAGCCTCTCGCAAACCCTCTCGTCGTATCGAAGATCTGCGCGCTATCCCATGGGGCTTCTCATGGGCGCAAGCTCGCGTTGCATTACCGGGCTGGTTTGGCTTTGGATCGGCAATTGAGCAATTCTTGGGAAAAGACGACGCGCAACACCATATCGAGATTCTGCGTCGCATGGGTAGAGAATGGCCTTTTTTTCGTTCTCTCCTGTCTAATATCGACATGATCCTCTCAAAAACGGACATGTCGATTGCGCGACATTACGCAGGTCTTGTCGAAGATCGCGAACTTGCTGATCGTATCTTTGGAATGATTGAAGCAGAGCACCGCCGTTCGATTGATGCGCTTGAAAAGATACTGTGCACAAAAGAGCGCTTGGTCGACAATCCAATGCTCGCGCGTTCCATCAAGCGTCGTTTTCCTTACAT
>Ga0208872_1000414_pt1 | contig 33342 bp, 28 predicted proteins | sample CryBogCBH12Aug08_FD_185508 | JGI IMG/M metagenome (GOLD analysis project Ga0208872, IMG submission 185508) | Freshwater microbial communities from Crystal Bog, Wisconsin, USA - CBH12Aug08 (SPAdes) | ecosystem: Environmental > Aquatic > Freshwater > Lake | place: Crystal Bog, Wisconsin, USA...
AGGTTATTACGGACTTCAATCCTGCTGGCTCCCTCCATATAGATGCCACTGGTATTTTTTTCAAAATGGTTACCCAGGATATAACTGTCCGTTATTTCTTTCAGTAAAATACCATAAGCAGCATCACCCCAGTTCTCCCTGAAATAGTTATTAAACATTTTTACACCATGGGAAAACATCACAGAAACACCAGACCCATTACCTTCAAAAGAATTGGTGATATACGCATCATCACTGGAAAACATAAAATGAAGACCATATCTCAAATTCTTAAAAGAATAATTGCGCCAGATGACCGAATGTGTAACAAATTCAAAATAGATGCCATCCCGGTGGCCGGAAACCCTATTTCCAATAATTTGCAGGCTATCACATTTCCAGCAATGAATTCCATTCCCGCTCTGCTGTTCTTCTGTCTGATGCGCAGTAAGGGTATTGTTTTGAATCAGGCATTTTCTGCCATTCTGAATATAAATACCAAAAAAAGTATTCTCCAGGATATTATTTCGAATGGTTACAAACTGACGGTCATACACTTTAATACCGGCAATATCAACGATACTGGACTGCCCGGAGTTTTGTAACCGGAAGCCACAGATCAGTACATGATCTGCTTTTACTGCAATGATCTCATACTGATGTTCCCCATCCAGTACAGGAACCCCCACACCCATCAGTACAATGCTTTTTTGAATAGTCAGGTTATGTTCATGATACATTCCTTTTTCTACCAGCACAGTATCATTCGTTACAGCTACAGCAATAGCGCTGGCAATAGATTGAAAAGCATGACCAGGCCCTACCCTGATTGTCCCGGCAAAAAGAGGGCTGTAAAATATCAGGAGGAAAAGCAATGAAAAAACTTGTTTCATTTGATTAATTGATTCCATGATACTGAACTACCTTTATATGCTTCCATTAATTGATCCATTTTACCCTTTTCAGAAAAAGCGGCAATATTTCCGTTCATCGGACTTTTAAAAGCTTCACTTTGCAATAAAAGAGAAGTGGCAGATTTAATCAGCGGGTGGCCTGCCGCTGCATAATCAACCAGGTACACTTCTTTTATTTCACCTGGCTTAATTACCTGCTGATGAATAAAAGACAGCACACAATGCATATCATCAAACTTATATTTCTTCCCTTTGATTGTAATAATTTCTGCACCAAACCTGGGGTCACTGACCACCATCCTGCAATAACAACACTGATCTGCTCCAGTAATAATTGGTTCCGGTGTAGTTGTGCAACTACTGCAAAAAATGAACAGAAAAACTGAGGTAACCATCGGGATTCCGGTTGAGATCCACTCATTTTTTCCTTTACGGAATTCAGAGATTACACAATACAATAAAACGGCACCAACAATTATAAAAATCCATCCCCCAATATCGGGTATGGAAAAAGCACCAAAATTGAGTAATTGTTTAAACCCGATAAGCGGAGGCTGATAATACATACCGGGAACTATAATAGCAGCATCCGGATTTAAATTATGGCCATAATTATATTCCCATCTCCAGAAATCGATCATGGCAATAATGCCAAACAGTATAAACAGCAGAAATCCATGGCCATAATTATATTCCCATCTCCAGAAATCGATCATGGCAATAATGCCAAACAACACAAACAAAATAAATCCGGTATTCAGTAATTTTCTGCGGTTAACAAGAACAATCGCTATAAACAAAAAAGCATACAATACAATTATATAAGGCAGAATGGTAAATTCAATAAAATCGCTGTTATGCAGGGTCCTCATCCCTATATAATGGTTCAGGCCGTTAATAATATCTACATTACCACTGATGCCATTGGCACTGATATTCAAGTGCAACCCCTCAGGATATTGTGGTGCATCCAGGTCAATCCGCCAGATTGGTATAAACAGTACCACCAGTAATGCTATTGCACATAGTAAGACCAGTAACCTGTTTAAACCTGTTAATTTCTTTTCCATATTAGTCAGTTAAATTAAAAGTGGGTACTGGGTAAATACGTTCACCTGTACCCACTTTTACATATGTACTATTTTGTATTTGCAGAATCAGCCGGTGGTAAATTCTTTCCGGTACTGAACAATAAAGGAACAGAACTGCCTGCAGGAGACACCCGCATGTAACCCTGCATTTCCTGATGCAGCGCACTGCAGAAATCGGTACAATAGAATGGGAAAATTCCTGCTTTTTCAGCCACCCATTTTAGCGTTTGTGTTTCACCAGGCATAATCAGTAATTCAGCATTCGGTGCCCCTTTAATGGCAAATCCATGCGGCACATCCCAATCCTGTTCCTGGTTGGTAACATGGAAGTACACTTCATCCCCTACCCTGATTCCTTCAATATTATCCGGAACAAAATGAGAACGGATAGATGTCATGTACACATGTACTTTATTGCCTTCCCTAACTACTTTGGCAGCTGCTTCTCCTTTGGTTACATAAGGATTATTATTGTCTTCAATCTTATAAAACTTAAGGGAATTATTACGGATCAGATCAGCAGCTACAGCCTGTGCATAATGGGGTTCGCCTATAGTAGGAAAATCTAAAATTAATTGCATCTTATCGCCGCTGATATCATATAATTGTGCACTCTGTGCTAATTCCGGACCGGTGGGCAGATATCGGTCTTTGGTAATTTTATTATATGCAATTACATATTTTGCATTCGGTTTCCTGGTATCACCACCGGGGATGCATAAATGTCCTACAGAATAATAAGTAGGCTGCCTGTCAATCACTTTCAGGTCCTTAATATTCCATTTTACAATTTCAGAAGAAACAAAGAAAGAAGTAATGGCATTTCCTTTACCATCAAATTCTGTATGCAATGGCCCCAAGCCGGGTTTCTTTACTTCTCCGTATAAGGCAGATTCATATTTTACAATCGGGATGCCATCATAATCTCCAATAAAATCTTTTTTATCTATTGCAGCCATCAGTTTATCAAAACTGAATACGGGTATCAGTGCTGCGAGTTTACCACTGCCTACAATATATTCACCGGTGGGATCAACATCACAGCCATGGGGTGATTTTGGACAGGGTATAAAATAACAGATATCTTTTAGTTCTTTCGTATCCAGTACAATTACCTGTGTTTTGATTTCGGAACTGGCACTATGCGTTTTTTCGTTGTATACATTATGCGCATACCTTACAGTTTGCTTTTTACCCTTGCCTGCTTTCAGGTATGCTTCTGCCTTTTTCCAGTTTACAGCCATGATAAAATCCTTATCCCGCTGGGACGCATTTACTTCCAGTAAGGTATTGGCTTTTTCGGTATTATAACAGGAGAAGAAAAACCATCCGTGTGATTTGCCTTTACCGGCATGGCTTAAGTCAAAATCCACCGGAGGGCATTGCAACTGAAATGCAATGTCCATTTTACCATCTTCCTTGCCTACACTGATAAAACTGATGGTGCCTTTGAAATTCTTCTTATAGGAATTGATGGGCACATCTCCGTTAGCATCATCCGGTGGTACACTAAAGCGGGTACCTGCAACAATATACTCCGTATTTTCAGTAATAAAGGGAGAACTGTGGTTTCCTGCACTATTGGGTAATTCCAGAATTTCTGCAGTATGGAAAGTGCGCAAATCTACCCTGGCAACACGGGGTGTATTATTGGCATTGGCAAAGATCCAGCGCCCGTCTATTTCTCCATTAGTCTGGGATAAATCGAGATGGTGCTGATCATCCCAGGGGATAAAACCATGGGAGGTATTTAACATGGGTTTTGTTTCTTCACTATAACCATAACCACTTTCCGGGTCATTGGAAAAAATAGGCACCACTCTTAATAATCTTCCACTGGGTAATCCGTATACACTCAACTGGCCGCTGAATCCTCCTGAAACGAAATTGTAAAACTCATCGTATTTACCAGGTGCTACATATACTTTTTGGGCTGCGTCTGCAGAAACTGCATTTCCGGCATTTTTTGGTTTACAGGAATAAAAGCTAAAGAAAACTACCATAAAAAGCAGTGAGAGCAAACCCGGGTTGATTTTTTTCATATTATTTTGATTTAGTCTTGGTTTATTTATTTTACCCCGTCATTTTTACGCATAAACTCATAGATGCCTCTGGCTTCCTCATCGCTTAAATTCTGATTGGGCATACGCACCAGGCATATTTCCAGCATTGCCTGTGCTTTGGGATCTTTATTAATCATGGCATCGGTGTTGGTGGCAAAATTCATAATCCATTCAGGGCTATGCCTGGATGTTACGCCTTTCCAACCCGGGCCCACCAGTTTTTCTTCTGTTAATTTATGACAGCTACTGCATTTGACAGCATACACTTTATCGCCTGTAGCCAGTTTCGCAGCATCTATACTAGGAGCTATCTCTACTTTTGTAAATTTTCCTTCCCCTCGGGTTGGATCATAAGATGGATTTCCACTGGCTGATGTTGACTTATCTTCAGTTACACCCGGTGCTTTTTCAGTTTTTGAACCACCGCAGGACATACAAACAATGGATACCATAACAATAATCAAATACTTTTTCATTGCTTAAATATTTTTTTGAATTGAGGACACAAGATTAGAAATGATAAAACTGCTGCTTTATGCGTAGAATCATAAAGAGTCTGGATGCATGAAACTATTTTGAACTTTAGTATTGATATTCAAATAGTTATTGAAAAGATGCATAAGAGTTGATATATATCAGCTTATTAATTTGAAAAATAAATTAATTTAGAGCAGTCAAATTTTTTTTATTAAATCTGTTATCATTAGAACCTGCATGAATGATTGATACCGATGTATTACTGGCCTGGGGTGCCACTTATAAAAAATTAATTCCTGAAGAAATTATCTTCAAAGAAGGGGCTGCCTGCAACTTTTATTATCAGTTAGTGGAAGGAAGTGTGCGATGGGTTAATATTAATGAAGAAGGAAAAGAGTTTATTCAGACTATTGTAGACCCGGGTGAATGTTTTGGAGAATTGCCTTTGTTTGATGATTCGCCATATGCAGCAACAGCTATTGCAAATTCAAAAGCACTGATTTTAAGATTACATAAATCCACTTTTTTACAACTGATTAAAGAACATACTGAAATTCATTTTGCATTTACCAGATTAATGTCTGAGCGTTTAAGGTATAAATTTATGATATTGAAAGAGCTGGCTTATAATGATCCGCAACATAGAATTTCTGCTTTACTCAATTACTTTAAAGAAAGTAATCGGAATATTTGTCCCACTTGTTTTCAATTACAACTCACCCGTCAGCAAATTGCAGATATGACAGGATTAAGGGTTGAAACTGTTATCAGAACAATGCGGCAAATGCATGAATCCGGGGAAGTTATTATAAAAAAAGGAAAAGTTTACTGTTGCGATAGTTGTGCAACTGATATGACTGAGATCATAAAGAAGGGCTGTATCCGTTAGTTATTTTGTGGAATGCGAGATAGGTTTACTTTTTCCAGCAGGTGGATCAGAATTCCCCTTTTAAATTTATTGATTGTTTCCTTCCTGGGAATCATATTGCGCTATAAAATAGCTTTTTCTTTACCACTTATTCAGCAAAAAAACTTATTGCACGGTCATTCACATTTTGCATTTACGGGATGGGTAACTCAGGTTTTAATGTACCTGCTTATCAGACAACTGAAACAGAATACAATTTTTAAAATTGAAAGGAAATATAAATGGATACTGTTTGCAAACCTTTTTGCAGCATTTGGAATGCTGATAAGTTTTCCAATTGAAGGGTATGGCCCTTTTTCAATTCTTTTTTCAACCTTATCAATATTTGTATCCTATGCTTTTGCTGTTAAATACTGGAAAGACCTGAATAAAGAATCAGAACATCCGATAGCATATTTCTGGTTTAAGGCTGCCGTTTTTTTTAATGCCTTTTCATCTTTGGGGGCATTTGGGCTGGCATTTTTGCTGATTCATAAAATAATTATGCAACAGTGGTCATTAGCTGCCGTTTATTTCTTTCTGCACTTCCAATACAATGGGTGGTTCTTTTTTGGGTGTGGAGGGCTTTTGATGTCTGTAATTGAAAAGAAGATCTATAACAGGAACTTTCTAAAAAGGGTGTTCTTATTATTTCTGGTAACCTGCATACCTTGCTATTTTCTTTCCGTTTTGTGGTTACCTTTACCCTTACCTATTTATCTGCTTATTGCACTAGCTGCTTTTTTGCAGCTGCTAGCCTGGCTACTACTGGCAAACCGGCTAATAAAATACAGGAATCAATTTTTCGAAATTCCATTGTTCAGTAAAAGGCTTTTTGTGCTAAGCGCAGTGGCCATCAGTTTTAAATTAATATTGCAGCTGATTTCTACCATTCCGGCATTGAGTCAGATGGCATTTGGGTTCAGGCCAATAGTCATCGGATACCTTCATTTGGTATTGCTGGGTGTAATTACCATTTTTATACTTAGCTACATTTCTGCATTTGAAATACAAAATATTAAGTCTGACTTTAAAACAGGTATTTCAATTTTTGTTGCCGGAATAATAGTGAATGAATTACTACTGATGTTGCAGGGTATTGCAGACCTGGCTTATATAAGACTTCCTTTTATTAATGAAATGCTTTTAATAGCTGCAATAATATTATTTACAGGTTTATTAATAATGAATTGGGCACTTGCCCCTAAGCAAACCAGGCAATAACAGTTAAAATCTAATTTAACTATTTCCATTTTTGACTGTTTGATTGCTTAAATCCCTTAGTTACCTTATAATGACAACAATATCCCTTTCAAATTAAGTAAGGGAATGATGCGTTGCAATTTTAACTTAATTAGCATTCTTTAACAAAATACTCCCAAAATATTTAACAACTCCCTCAATTTGATAATTATTTATCATAATGATATTGTTTTGAAATAAACTAACAAAGCCTCTCATTTTTATAAAAAAAGCTGTAACCCTTTACAGACAAATATTATGCAATTTATTTAAGATGTAATTTTTTGAATTGGTACACATTTAGCATTTCATTATGAACATATCTGATCGATCAAAATATATGCAGTTCCCGAAGGCCTGGTCAGCTGGACAGAATTTTTATCTATTGCCTGCCATTGAAAAAGAAGGAATCTAAAACGCAAAAAATATTAACGCTATGACTAAATTATTTATTACCAGGACTAGATTTTCAGCAACAGCAGCCTTTTGTTTGATTGTACTAGGTAGTGTTCATGCAAAACCTTTTGCAAACAGTATTACAGGAACTAAAAAGACAGACAGTACTGTAGTAAAACCTGCAACTGCAGGAGAAACTAACACAACTGCAACACAAACAAAAACAAGTGCGCCGGCTTTTACACAACAATTATTTACCAAAAAGGTTTTTACCAACCTGAACCTTACCGGTGATTCTGTAGCCACACCAGCTCCCCCAAGTGATCCCTTTGCTTTTGCAGATTTCTCCTGGCTAAATGGGAACAACCGTCAGGACAGTAAAATCTTTGACAGCAAGTATTTTACAGGAGACTTTACCGTTGACGTAAACTACACGCGTTCTAACCAGAATCCTATTGATAATACTGTTACGGGTTCTACTGCACTGGCCAGGAACAATGAGTGTACTATATCATTTGTAGGATTAGGTGGTGACTTTCATTACAACAATGTAAGAGGCCGTTTCATGACTCAATTCGGTACCAGGGCTACTGAAGTTCCCCGTAATGACTATTCCGGATACAGAGGCCAGTACAACTTGCCGGATGCTTACCGTTACCTGAGTGAAGCTTATGGTGGTTATCATTTTGATAAATGGCATGGCATTAATGTGGATATGGGAATTTTCATGTCGTACATTGGCATGTTCTCCTATAATAACTTTGAGAACTGGAGCTACCAGCCTTCTTATACTTCTGATAATACCCCCTGGTTTTTTAATGGTATAAGGGTGCAAATGTTCCCTACTGAAAAAACAAAGATTGAATTGTGGTTTATCAACGGATGGCAGTCCTATGCTATGTTTAATAAAATGCCGGGACTTGGAATCTCCATCCTGCACCGATGGAATGCCAATAACAGCTTTATAAGTAATAACTACTATGGTGCAGATGTTGCAGGAGCTCCAAGTGTGTTCAGATTGCATACAGATAATACCTGGCAGCACCAGTACTATAATAATCCTAAAGCTAAAGGGATTAAAAGAGCTGCATTTACTATTACCGGTGATTTTGGATTTCAGTCAGGTACTTATGCGAATGGTTTATCTGCCACTGGTGTTGGCAAGTTCACACCTTTTGGAGACAGTGCTTCGAATTTTATCAGTGGTATGGTGTATAACAGGATTTGGTTTGGTAAAGGTGCCAAATGGGGATGGACGATTGGCGGTGGTGTTTTACACAACCCAAGCAGGTATCTATCTTTGGTACCTCCGGGCGGTGCGACCGACAAATGGGTTTCTGACGCAGTACCTGGTGCTAAAATGGATGGATGGGATGTTTCAACCTGTATCGATTATAACCCGAATCAGAACATTACCATTCGCTTTGAACTGGTGCACCGTTATATGAGTATTCCTTATTTTAACGGACCGGGTGGTGTTTCAGGACCATCAGGCTATCAGGCTAATCCTGCTACTTCCAATAACCCTAATTCCTATATACCTAATCCGTACAACTATGCAACGGGTACCTATGCCAATTTTACACCAGATTTAGTAAAGGCTGAAACAAGGGGTATTATAGCCTTACTGGTAAGGTTCTAAATGGGAATATTCTTAAATCTGAAAACTAAACCAAATGGAATTAGTACTTAAGATTTATTATTTACTGCAAGTAGCCATTGTACTGCTGATGGTTGGTTGTTTGATACTGCTGTTATTTTTAAAGTTGAAAGGGATTCTGTTACAGACTTTTTCGCCAAAGTTAAAAGCTGTACTAAAGAAAAGCTTTGCCAAAAACAGGATACAGCTTTCCAAATAATTTCAACAATGGCTCCGGTTTAGTAAATCAAATAAATTTCGATGTTATAAAAATCATTATTCATTTTAAAAATAATTATTATGAAAAATATTAAATTATTCATTGCCTTATTATTACTGACTGGCAACAGTGTATTTGCAAATTTACAGTCCGCCCCACCTGCAACAGGCAGGGGGATTTATACCTCCCTGAATGATTTTATGAACCATAAAATCTCTTATGAAACAAGTACACGTATTATCCTGAATGAATTTACCGCATCCAAATACGTAAAAGTGGTGGATAACGGGAATACAGTAAAACTGGCCAAAAAAGACCTGTTTGGATTCAGGGATAATAATAATACCGATTATCGTTTCTATAAAAATGAACTGTACCAGATTCTGGATGCTACCTATTTTTTCATATATACCCATTATGCTTCTTCCACGGTTGAAAAAGGAAAGGGAAATGAGAAAAAAGAAACTCTTTATTTCAGTGTTAAAGGAACAGATGAACTATTACCATTAACTGTGGAAAACCTGAAAAAAGCGTTCCCGGAGAATCTAAAATTTCATGACTTACTGGATAATGTAAGGAATGATGCAGACCTGGTAAAGTATGATGCATATACAAAGGATATAAAAGTAAACTATCTGTATAAAAAATCTTTATAACACAATTAGAGGCTGTAACACTGCATCCTTTCAGGATTAAAAGTCAGCAGCCTCTTTTTTTACTTAAATCAGATCATACAGTATGTCAATAGCCGGTCAAATTCTTATTGTTGATGATGAACAAAAACTAAGGGCATTATTCAAAAGAATCATTTCTCTTGAAGGTTATATTGTTTTTGAAGCCAATGACCTGCGTACTGCAAAAAAAATATTACAGCGGGAAGAAATAGATATTATTCTTTGCGATGTACGATTACCGGATGGCAGTGGTGTGGATTTTATCCATCAGACCAAATTGGAATATTCGCATATAGAACTGATCCTTTTTACCGCATACGGAAATATTACTGATGGTGTACAGGCTATGAAACATGGCGCTTTTGATTACCTGACCAAAGGAGATGATAATGATAAAATATTGCCTATTTTAAGTAAAGCACTTGAAAAAGTGCAGCTCCAGAAAAGGGTATTTAAACTGGAAAAAGATATTAAAGTTATTTTTGGTTTTGAAAATATTATTGGCAAATCATCTGTCATTAAAGAAACCATTTTAATTGCAAAAAAGATTGCACCTTCTGATATTTCAGTGCTGCTACTGGGTGAAACAGGTACCGGAAAAGAATTGTTTGCCCGTGCCATACACTCCGGTAGTAAAAGAGTGCATAAACCATTTGTTGCCATTAATTGCAGTGCATTCTCTAAAGAATTACTGGAAAGTGAATTATTTGGACATAAAGCCGGTGCTTTTACAGGAGCCATTCGCGAAAAATATGGATTGCTGGAAGAAGCCCATGAAGGCACTTTATTCCTGGATGAAATTGGGGAAATGGATATTGAACTGCAGGCAAAATTATTAAGGGTTCTGGAAGTAAATGAGTTCTTTAAAGTGGGAGATTCCAAAACTTCCAGAGTGGATATCCGTATAATATCAGCCACCAATAAAGACCTGTACCAGGAAGTTCAGGCAGGCAGGTTTCGTGAAGATCTGTATTACCGGTTAAATGTATTTAATATCAAATTGCCCTCCTTAACCGAAAGAAAAGTAGATATCCCGGTGCTGGCAAAATATTTCATTGATATCTATTCAAAGAAAATGAATAAACACATCACTGAAATGAGCAGCAGTTTTGCTGAAAAACTAAACGGGCATCATTGGAGAGGTAATATCCGGGAGCTGAAAAATGTAATTGAACGTGCAGTGATCATGTGCGATGAGCCTTTTTTGACACAGGAACATTTACCTAATGATTTTCAAAGTATGGTTTTGCAGGATAATCAATCTGCAAAAACTTCTTTTGATCTGGAAACAATAGAAAAACAACATATTCAGAAAGTATTGCATTTTACCAGAGGGAATAAAATGGAGGCTGCCCGATTACTAAAAATTGGTGTGGCTACCTTATACCGTAAACTGGAAACTTACGGACTTTCCGCCAGTTGAAGTAAATAAGAAGCTAGTATCAGGGGGTGATACCCTGATGCTTTTTTTATGATTAATAGGGGCGGCCTTTCCAGGCAGCCCATTTTTTTTCATGCAATCAACCCGCTTATTTCGCAATTTCCATTTTTACTTTTTTACCTTTAATCCTTTCATCTTTGATCTGTGTAAGTGTATGCCCCATTTTAGTTTTGCGGATTGCAACAAAGGAGAAAAAATCTTTTACTTCTATTAAACCAATATCTTCTTTTTTTAACTGCCCTTTATTGGAAAGGAAACCAACAATATCAATTTTATTTACTTTGTCTTTTTTACCGGCTGCTATGAACAGGGTAGACCATTTTGGTTTTTCAGGTATTTCTACTGAGTCCGGTAATTCAATTGTTTCCACTTCTGATTTAATATAAGGTGGTATTTTTTCTTCCGGGCCAATAATCAGTACCGCAGTCCCACTGGCATCCATTCTTGCAGTTCGCCCGTTTCTGTGAACAAATGCGTCTTCTGTAAGTGGCAGGTGATAATGGATAATATACCTGATATTCGGAATATCAAGCCCCCTGGCAGCCAGATCTGTCGTAACCAGTACATTGGAAGTTCCATTACGGAATTTGCTTAATGCGGCATCCCTTTCATGCTGTTCCAATGCTCCGTGGTAATACACATTGATAATGCCGCTTTCCTTTAAAGATTCACTGGTACGCTGAACAGATTCCCGGTGATTTAAAAAAACAATAGTAGATTGGTTACCTAACTTACAGATTAAACGAAACAGGGTATCGAGTTTATCCTTATCATCACTGTATACTGCTTTTATAGCCAGCATTTCGGGCTTATCTTCTTCCCTGAGAAAGTTTAACCTTACCGGATTTTGCAACCCTAAAAAAGCAGGAATGGTAACAGATTCAGTGGCCGAAGTAAGTATTCTCTTTTTTACATTTTTTAAAGACCCTGTTACAAAAGACATTTCCTCTTCAAATCCCATTTCAAGGGATTTATCAAATTCATCCAGTATCAGGGTTTCAATACTATCTGTGGTAATATTTCCCCTTCGGATATGGTCGCCCAAACGCCCCGGTGTTCCAACCAATAGTGCAGGTGGTTGTACCAGGTTATTTTCCTCTGTTTCCCTTAAATGACCTCCATAACAGGAGGTTATTTTTAATCCGGTACGCATGGATTTAAAAACATTTTCAATCTGCTGTGCCAGTTCCCTGGAAGGCACAACAATCAGGGCCTGTGTCTTTTTATTGTTACTGTCCAGCTTTTTTAAAACCGGTAATAAAAAGGCCAGTGTTTTACCAGATCCGGTGGCAGATAACAAGATGAGGTCATTTTCATTTTCTGCTGCCGCCAAAGCTGCCAGCTGCATTTCATTTAAAGCTGCTATATCCAGGTGTTCCAGTATCGTATCAATGGAATAAGATTCATTTTGCATCCTGCAAAGGTACGATTAGTATTTTGAAGCACTATTTTACTCCTTACCATACATAAATCGGGTTCCAGGTATTGCGGCTTTTTGCGGCTAATTGCAGTACATTTGAAATAATATTCAAACAGCAGATGTTTCCCTTACACCAAAACCCAGGCAGAACAGCGAGATCTGGCAACCATGAAATGTTGTTTTTTTCCGGTTATGCTTATCTGGGCATGAATCACCTTCATGCATTTGTGGAAACCATAAAAACTGGCATAGAGCTGTATGGTGCTGTATACCCCAGTTCCAGGATTTCCAATACGCCATTGGAACTGTATCAACGCGCTGAAATTGCTTTATCGGATTTAACCCGGACAAAGGAGACGGTCTTATTTCAGAGTGGTTTTATTGCCGGAAAAGCTGCATTGGAAACAATACAGCCTGGTTGCAGGATTTACAGTTCCCCCTTTTGCCATCCTGCAATCCGAATAGGGAAAACCAGTCAGGGATCCTTTAACGACTGGTCTGAATCTGTTTTACAGGAAATAAATTCCCTGAAGGGGTCTGTTCCTCCTGTTCTCATCAGTGATACAGTAAATCCAATTACAGCAGAAGTGTATGATTTTTCTTTCCTTTCCAATATCAGCCGTCCTGTACTTTGTCTTATTGATGACAGTCATGGTATGGGAATATTGGGACCAGATGGTGAAGGTATCAGTGGCCGTTTACCCCGGAATAAATGGGTGGAATATATGTTAACATATTCCTTATCCAAAGCCATGAATATACAGGCAGGAGCAGTAAGTTGCAGTAATGCTGAACGGGCCAATGCACTGCGGAATACCGGTTGGTATGCCGCTACTACACCACCTGCACCATCTATGCTCTTTGCTTTGCTGGAAACAAAGGAAATTTACAGGGAACAGCTATTGAAATTAAAAGAAAATATACAATTTTTACAACAGCTGGTTGCTGATAAAGCTGGTATTTCTCACCATCCGGAACTTCCTGTTATAATTTTGCCCGAAACACTGGATGAAGCATACTTTGCTGCAAAAAATATAATTATATCTTCCTTTGCCTACCCCAATCCTGAAGGCAGAAAAATTAACCGGGCAGTAATTACTGCTTTACATACAAAAGAAGACCTGCTTAAATTGGTGGAAGTCCTTGGGTAAGATGCCAAAACTCTCCTACTTTCGCTATTCTTACATTAAATCTTAAAATCTGACCAATGCCCGCCTATTTTTTTTACGGAGAAGATGAATTAACAGTAAGCAAAGCAATGGCTATTGCCAATGGAACATTAACAGGTACATTTAATGAATCTACCCGGAAAAAGATATTGGCCAGTCAGGAACATGTTGCCAATATCGTAAAAGCCAATAAAACGGTATATGGTATTAATACAGGTTTTGGTGCATTAGCCAATACCAAAATATCTGAAGGAGATACCATTACCCTTCAATATAAAATACTGCAGAGCCATAGTGTGGGTGTTGGCAATATGATACCCACCCAAATTGCCAAACTGATGATGATTTTAAAGGTACAGGCATTGAGCAAGGGCTTCTCTGGTGTTCAGCTGAGTACTTTGGAAAGAATTTTATGGCATATTGAAAATGATATCATCCCGCTTGTACCTGAAAAAGGAAGTGTAGGCGCATCCGGCGATCTTGCCCCGCTGGCTCATTTGTTTTTACCACTGATTGGATTAGGTGAAGTGGAATACCAGCATAAAACGATATCTGCCGCAGTTATTTTAGAAGAAAAGCAGCTGCAGCCGATACAGTTGGGACCTAAAGAGGGACTGGCATTAATCAATGGCACTCAGTTTATTGCAGCTTTTGCTGCAAAAGCGATTGAAAGGTTTCATAACCTGCTGGATGCGGCTGATATTATTGGTGCCATGAGCCTGGAAGCACTGACCGGGACAAAAGCACCATTCGATGAACGGCTGCACCAGCTCCGGCCTTTTAAAGGCAGTAGCCTGGTAGCCCAGAGGCTGAGGCATATTCTTTCAGGTTCTGCTATTATGCAAAGCCATGTGGATTGCGGAAGGGTGCAGGATCCATATAGTTTACGCTGTATGCCCCAGGTGCATGGTGCTTCCCGTAACAGCTGGCTGCACCTGAAAGAACTGACAGAAATTGAATTGAATAGTGTTACAGATAATCCGGTTATTTTAAATGAAGAAGAAACCATCAGCGGGGGTAATTTTCATGGGCAATTATTGGCTTTACCACTGGATTATGCCTGTTTTGCAGCTGCAGAATTGGGTAATATATCTGACAGGAGATGCTATTTATTACTGGAAGGAAAATGGGGATTGCCCTTGTTACTGATGAATGATGTGGGATTGAACAGTGGGTTTATGATTCCGCAATACACCACTGCAGCATTGGTAACAGAAAACAAAACCATGTGTTTCCCTGCTTCCGCAGACAGTATCCCAACTTCATTAGGGCAGGAAGACCATGTAAGTATGGGCAGTATCAGTGGCCGTAAACTGCACCAGATTCTGGATAACCTGGAATATATTCTTTCCATTGAACTCTTATCTGCCGCTCAGGCCATTGAATTCAGGAGACCATTAAAAAGTAGTCCCATACTGGAATATGCCCATGCATTCCTGCGGGGGCATGTTGGTTTTGCTCAGGAAGACAGGCTGTTTGCAAATGACATTATCAGTATTAAAAAAATTATTGCTGATTATTCATTTGTACAATCCTGCAATGCATTTACGAAAAAAGAAAATATTCAACTAAATGCCGGTTTCGCTGAATTTAATATAGAATAAGCAATTAATAGTCGGCCAATAAGTCACAATACAGTAAAAAACCTGTTAATTTTCTAAATAAATTTTGCCTATAATATTTATAGACTATATTTGTGCACTAAAATCATAGACAAGTATAAGCATGGCTTTTCCCGCTCCCATAAAGTATATGTGTTTCTGTTGTTGTTAATTACTTTTACAACAGTTTATCTCATTTTTTCATTGATTTAAATCTTTTATGACACATATACAGACAGAAAATTTAGCAGCATTAAAAAATCAACTCAACCAACTGAACCTAGAAGAAGGGCTTCATTTTATTACCAAAGCATTTTCAACAGGAGTCACTTTTTCTTCGAGTTTTAGTTTTGAGGACCAGGCCATTACGCATGCCATTCTTTCTCAGGAGTTGACTATTGATATTTTCACTTTAGACACAGGACGGTTATTTGCAGAAACCTATTCCGTATGGAACAATACCAATGAAAGGTATCATAAAAATATCACCGCCTATTTTCCGCAACAGCAGGCCCTGGAAAAACTGGTTGCTGAAAAAGGACCCAATTCATTTTATGAATCTGCTGATAACAGAAAAGAATGCTGTTTCATCAGAAAAGTGGAACCCTTAAAAAGAGCATTGGCCGGAAAAAATGTTTGGATTACAGGAGTAAGATCTGAACATTCCCTTGCCAGAACAGGTCTTGAAATAGTAGAATGGGATGAGGCTAACCAAATTATTAAATACAATCCGCTTTTACATTGGAGCACTGAAGATGTAAAAAATTATATCAGTAAACATAATATACCATACAACATTTTGCACGATAAAGGTTTTATCAGCATTGGATGTGCCCCCTGCACCAGGGCCATTAAAGCTGGGGAAGATTTCAGGGCCGGAAGATGGTGGTGGGAAGACAACAGTAAAAAAGAGTGTGGGTTACACAGCAGATAAATAAGGCGTATTGATTAAAACAAAAAAAGAAATGAGTCAGTATAAATTAGATTATTTAGAACAATTAGAATCGGAAGCAATTCATATATTCCGGGAAGTGGCAGGCCAGTTTGAACGCCCTGCCCTGCTTTTCAGTGGTGGAAAGGATTCAATTACCCTGGTACAGCTTGCATTAAAGGCTTTCAGGCCGGGTAAATTTCCTTTTCCCTTAGTCCATATAGATACAGGACATAATTTTCAGGAAGCACTGGATTTCAGAGATGCCATGGCTGAACAATTAGGAGAAAAATTAATAGTAAGAAAAGTAGCAGATACTATTAAAGCCAAGCAATTAACCGAGCCCAAAGGAAAATTTGCAAGTCGCAATGCCTTGCAAACCTTTACCCTTTTGGATACTATAGAAGAATTTGAATTTGACTGCTGTATTGGAGGCGCCAGGCGTGATGAAGAAAAAGCCAGGGCCAAAGAAAGAATATTTTCTGTGAGGGATGAATTTGGACAATGGAACCCCAAATTACAAAGACCGGAATTATGGAATATATACAATGGGAAAATTAATAAAGGAGAAAATGTACGGGTATTCCCGATCAGTAACTGGACGGAATTAGATGTATGGAACTATATCCGCAGGGAAAAAATTGACCTGCCTTCTATTTACTTTTCTCATGAAAGGGAAGTGCTGGAACATGAAGGGCAACTGGTAGCACTGTCTGAGTTTATTCAACTGGAACCTACTGATAAAATATCTACCAAAAGAGTAAGGTACAGAACAGTTGGGGATATGACCTGTACTGCGGCAGTAGAATCAGAAGCTTCCAATATTGAAGATATTATTAAAGAAATAGTTGCCACAAAAACCAGCGAACGGGGTGAAACCAGGATAGATGATAAGGTAAGTGAAGCGGCGATGGAAGACAGAAAAAAGAATGGATATTTTTAACAAAATTAATTTATGGACATACTTAGATTTATAACAGCAGGAAGTGTGGATGACGGGAAAAGCACATTAATAGGGCGATTATTGTACGATAGTAAAAGTATCATGATCGACCAGCTGGAAGCTATTGAAAAACAAAGCAGGAATAAAGAAGATGGTGAAATAGACCTGGCATTACTGACAGATGGATTAAGGGCTGAAAGGGAACAGGGTATTACTATTGATGTTGCCTATAAATATTTCTCCACCCCAAAACGGAAATTTATTATTGCAGATGCACCGGGGCATATTCAGTATACCAGAAATATGATTACCGGTGCCTCCAATGCCAACCTGGCCATTATCTTAATAGATGCAAGAAACGGAGTGATTGAACAAACCAGAAGGCATAGTATTATTGCCAGTTTACTGGGGATTAAACATATTGTGGTGGCCATTAATAAAATGGACCTGGTGAATTACTCACAGGATATTTATAACAATATTGTGATTGATTATGCACAGGTTGCCAATTCCCTGAAGCTGGAAAATGTAAGTTATATTCCTATCAGTGCTATTACCGGAGATAATATTGTAGAGAAGACTGAAAACCTTTCCTGGTTTGAAGGAGAAAGTTTATTAACTTTTCTGGAAGCTGTGGAAGTACAAAAAGATACTGACTTGCTACATGCCAGATTTCCGGTTCAGTATGTGATCAGGCCCCAAACCGAAGAACTGCATGATTACAGGGGATATGCCGGGAAAATTGTAAGTGGTATTTATAAAAAAGGGGACAGTGTAATTGTTCAGCCGGCCGGTATTGAATCCAGGATATCTAAAATAGAAATTGGCGGCAAAGAGGTGGAAGAAGCATTTGCACACCAGAGTGTTGTCATTCACCTGGAAGATGATATTGATATCAGCAGGGGAGATCTAATTGCCAAAAAAGATGAGTTACTGCAGGTGCAACAGGAATTTGATGTACTGCTTTGCTGGATGGACAGTAAGCCTTTAAAAGCAGGTAACAAATATATTTTACAGCATAACAGTAAAACTATTCGGAGTGTAGTAAAAAATATAGAATATAAACTGAATGTAAATACCCTGCAGAAAGAATATGATTTTGAAAAAATAGGTTTAAATGATGTAATAAGGGCAACCATTAAAACTGCTGCTCCGCTTGCATATGACACCTATAACATCTTACAGGAAAATGGCGGTGCAATTTTAATAGATGAAACAAGCCTGGTTACTGTAGGCGCCTGCATGATTCAATAATTATTTAAGACATTAAACTGTTGATTATGACAAAAGAGAGCTTTATCAATAAACTGTTTATTCAAAATACTAAATCATTTTCCACTTTTCCGGACAAGGAATCTGCAGAGAAATTTATTGATGGGTTATTTGACTTTTTATTCTTTCCTAAAAGTGTAAAACATAAAGAGGTAAGTGACCTGGAAAAAGATTTTGAGTTGTTTAAAGGACAGTTTGCCAGCCTGGTGTATGATGTTTTGTATGATGGCAATAAAGTGGATGAAGTGGCTGATACTTTTTTTGAAGCTATCCCTGATATTTATCAGAAGTTGATTAAAGATGCATATGCAGTGCTCAATTTTGATCCTGCTGCCAAATCACTGGAAGAGGTTTTAGTAGCTTATCCCGGATTTTATGCAACTGCTATCTATCGTTTATCACATCAATTGTACCAGCAGAATATTAAAATCTTACCCCGTTTATTTACAGAATATGCCCATAGTAAAACGGGGATTGATATTCATCCCGGAGCAAAGATTGGAGAGTCTTTTTTTATTGACCATGGCACAGGTATTGTAATTGGGGAAACGACCATTATTGGCAATAATGTAAAACTTTATCAGGGTGTAACATTGGGTGCTTTAAATGTGGCCAAGGAACTGGCAAAAACAAAACGCCACCCTACTATTAAGGATAATGTGATCATTTATTCCGGCGCTACCATTCTGGGAGGTGATACCACAATAGGGCATGACAGTGTAATAGGTGGTAATGTATGGTTAACATACAGTGTACCTTCCTTTTCAATTGTATATCATAAAAGTGAGGTAAGGGTAAAAGATAATAATCCTTTACCGGAAGCATTGAACTTTGTGATTTAATAATATCGAATTCAATCAATATTCAGCTGAATGGAAATTTTATTCTGAATTCATTCAACTTAAATAAACTAAAAATCATGAAAGTAAACAGCATTTTACAAACAATTGGAAACACGCCGCATGTACGTATTAATAATTTGTACGGCGATGAATCGAATGTCTGGATCAAACTGGAAAAAACAAATCCGGGATCCAGTATCAAAGACCGTATTGCGTTGGCTATGATTGAAGATGCCGAACAAAAAGGTTTACTGAAAAAAGATAGTGTTATTATAGAACCTACCAGTGGAAATACAGGCATTGGACTGGCATTGGTAGCTGCAGTAAAAGGATATAAGATTATACTGGTAATGCCGGAAAGTATGAGTATTGAAAGAAGAAGGTTAATGGCATTATACGGAGCAGAATTTGTACTCACTCCCCGTGAAAAAGGAATGAAAGGTGCTATTGAAAAAGCAAAAGAACTGGGTGAATCTATACCAAACTCCTGGATACCTCAGCAGTTCGACAATCCGGCTAATTCTGAAATACATAGAAAAACCACAGCACAGGAAATAGTGAATGACTTTCCGGAAGGATTGGATTACCTGATCACTGGTGTAGGTACTGGCGGACATATTACAGGTGTGGCTGAAGTACTGAAAGCTAAATTTCCAAACTTAAAAGTATTTGCTGTTGAACCGGAATTATCGCCTGTTTTAAGCGGAGGTGCACCAGGCCCGCATCCATTACAGGGTATCGGAGCAGGGTTTGTACCTTCCATTTTAAATACTGCTATTCTGGATGGCATCATTCAGGTGAGCAAGGATGAGGCATTTGACTATGCACAGCGAGCTGCAAAGGAAGAAGGAATTTTAGTGGGTATTTCAACAGGAGCTTCTTTAGCTGCAGTGGCAAAAAAACTGGCTGAAGTGCCTAAAGGTTCCAGGGTACTGACTTTTAATTACGATACTGGTGAAAGATATTTATCCATTGAAGGATTATTTTAAAGTTAGCTTCAGCTTTGAACTATCTGCTTTCTGTAAATACAAGATGGATTTACTGTGAGTACAGACTAAAGATGGTTCAAAGCTGCTTTAACAAGTTCAATCATGTTACCACAACAACAACAAACCGGGAAAGTAATCCTGGCAGGCGCCGGAACAGGCGACCCTGATTTAATTACTATTAAAGCGGTCCGTTATTTACAACAGGCAGATATTATATTAACTGACAGGTTAGTAAGTAAAGAAATTCTAACCCGTTACGCGAATCCTTTAGCAGAAATTATTCCGGTTGGTAAACAATGCAGAAGGGGTATCTCTACTCCTCAGAAAACAATCAATGAACTTTTGGTTGAATTTGCATTAGAGGGCAAATTAGTTGTACGACTAAAAGGTGGTGATACATCTATTTTTTCAAATATTCTGGATGAATTACAGGTTTTAAAAGCGCATAATATTCCATTTGAGATAATACCAGGGGTAACAGCTGCGCTGGGTGCTGCTGCCTATACAGGAATACCATTAACTGCAAGAGACCATGCAACAGCAGTGCGCCTGCTTACTTTTTACAAATCAACTGTCGTTACAGAAGAATACTGGAAGGAACTGGCACAGACTGACGATACACTGGTTTTTTATATGAGCTCAGAAACATTGGATGATGTAGTGAAAAAATTGACGGATAATCATATTGCTGCTGATAAATTACTGGCAGTTGTGGAACAGGCTACCACCCCTTTTCAAAAAGTATACATTTCTGATCTTTATAATTACAACACTACCTTAAAAAACAAAACATATATTTCCCCTTCATTGGTAATCATTGGCAAAGTAGTGAACCTGCATCAGGAATTTTCCTGGTTTACCGGCAATAACGAAAACAATGCATATTATTTTAAACCTTTAACCGGTTCCGGTTATATACTGGATGTGAAAAAAGAAAATATCCTTGTTGCTTAATTCCAATTATGCATCAGAAAAAACTGCTAAAAAGAAGCTATTCTTTCACGCTATAATCAATAAATCATGCCAGGCATATTAGACTTAGTGGGTAATACTCCAATTGTAGAATTAAAAAGAATCCCGGTCAATAAAAATGTAACCATCTATGCAAAACTGGAAGGAAACAATCCGGGAGGGAGTGTAAAAGACAGGGCAGCTTATGGAATGATCAAACATGCGCTGGATAGTGGTGCTATTCAGCCAGGTACAAAATTAATTGAAGCCACCAGTGGAAATACCGGTATTGCATTGGCACTAATAGCCAGCCTTTTTGGTGTGGAAATAGAACTGGTAATGCCGGAAGATGCTACCAGGGAAAGGGTATTGACTATGAAAGCGTTTGGAGCCAAAGTTATTTTAACCCCCCGTGAACGGGCAATGGAAGGTGCAATTGATTATGCAAATGAACAGGTGGCTAAGGGCGGATACCTGATGCTGAACCAGTTTGGTAATATTAATAATCCGGGAATACATTATCAGACAACCGGGCCTGAAATCTGGAGAGACACAAAGGGAACGGTAACGCATTTTGTTTCTGCGATGGGAACAACAGGAACTATTATGGGTGTATCCCAATTCCTGAAAGAACAAAATAAAGGCATTCAGATTGTAGGCTGCCAGCCTACTGATGGTTCACGTATTCCGGGTATTCGCAAGTGGCCGGAAGCTTATGTTCCTAAAATATTTGATAAAAGCAGAATTGACAGAATTATTGAATTAAGTGATGACGATGCACAGGAAATGACAAAACGCCTGGCAAAGGAAGAAGGTATTTTCTGTGGAATGAGCAGCGGAGGTGCAGTACATGCTGCTGTTGAATTAGCCAAAGAATTAAAAGAAGGAATTATTGTATGTATTATCTGTGACCGGGGCGACCGGTATCTTTCTTCTGATTTGTTTGATTAAAGAAAATAATTAATAAAAAAGGACTGGCATTTTACTTAATGCCAGTCCTTTTTTATTATACACTAAAGTTCTGATTATTTTTCTACAGCCTGCTCCTTAAACTCAGTAGCAAACTGAATAAAATCCTTTGCCTGTTGCAGGTAACTAATTGCAAAAGCAGCGGAAGGTTCATTCTTGTTGATTTGTAATACAAGTTCTGCAAAACTTTCATTACCACTATACAGGCCCTTTTTAGTAAAATGTGTATCAAAATCCTTTAATATGCCTCCCTGTGTATTGCAATGAATACTATGATTCAATAATAACGCTTTTGCCGTACTGACAAATCCGGAATAAATCTGGTAAATGGCATCAGCATAAGCCCCTTTATCTATATTTTCTTCAGCAAAACTAATTTTTTCAGCAGCTTCTAAAATTAAAGTGGATACCAGATCAATGATTACACCGGCGCATTCCCCTACTCCTATTGCAGTTGCAAATTGTTCAGCATGGCCCCAATCTATATAATCTTCGTCCCGTAAAGTTTCAGTATTACCCAATGGCTTCAATAAATCATAAAAGTATTTTTCTCCTTTCCTGAAAGTATATTCAAGGAAGGATTCATTGTCCTGTAAATTTATCTTAAAATCATTCAATACAAAACGTACTGCTTCCGGTGCTCGTTTACTCGGCAATTTAATTACTTTATTAGCAATACGGCCTTCACCTCCACCCAGATTTCCTCCTCCGATAAGTACCTGAACAGCCGGGATAACATTACCCTTTACTTTCATGGAACTGCCATGAAATCCGATAGTACCTATTCCATGCTGGCCACATGAATTCATACATCCGCTGATACGGATAGCGACATCTTCTCTATATAAAAATTCAGGATATTCCTCTTCAATTAACTGAGATAACTCTTTGCTCAATCCAGTACTGCTGGATATCCCTAAATTACAGGTATCGGTACCAGGACAGGATACAATATCGGCAGCACTTCCAATACCCGGTGTGGTTAACCCTTCAGCTTCCAGTACACTATAGATATATTCCAGATGTTCGGACTTAATATAACGGAACTGCAAATTTTGAGTAATAGTTACACGGATATCATCTGCAATAACATGTTGTAACTTTTCAATTAATCTCCTGCTGACAGTTGAACTGATATTTCCGTTTGGCACCCTTACATAAGCCAGAAAATATCCATCCTGCTTTTGTTTTTTTACATTTGTTTTTTTCCAAATTTCAAAGGCAAGCTGGTTTTTAATTGAAAACTCAGTAACTGGCAATACATAATCTGGCAAAGCAGGATTTTCAAAACGGGTAGTATCGATGGTAACAGATTGATCTGTAATCGCTTTTTTCTCTGCTTCCACTAATTCATTAAACGCTTCAATACCAATCTGATTGATCAGAAATTTAATACGGGCTTTATGTCTGCTGTTTCTTTCACCATGCCTGTCAAAAACACGTAATACGGTTTCTATATAAGGCAGTAATAAATTTTCTTCCAGGAATTCATGGGTGGTTACTGCTAAAAAAGGTTGTGCCCCTAATCCCCCACCTACTACTATTTTAAACCCTCTTATCTGTTTGCCATCTATCTCTCTAACACGGGGTATAGCACCAAGATCATGCATAAATACCAATGCCGTATCTTTCTCACTACTGGAAATAGCAATCTTAAATTTACGTCCCATTTCCTGGCCAACTGGTTTACGTAAAAAATATTCAAAGATAGCATGCGCATAAGGTGTGATATCAAAAGGCTCATCTTTATCAACCCCTGCAATATCAGAACCCGTAACATTTCTTACCGTATTTCCACAGGCTTCACGAATAGTGATACTATCCTGTTCCAGCAAACTCCATAATTCAGGTGTTCGATCCAGACTTACAAAATGTATTTGAATATCCTGACGGGTTGTTAAATGCAGGTTACCTGTAGAAAACTCATCAGATACATCTGAAATACGTTTCCATTGCGCAAAAGTCATTTTACCATAAGGTAATTTGATACGGACCATTTGAACGCCTGGCTGCCTTTGCCCATATACTCCCCTTGCCAGACGAAGGCTACGGAATTTCTCTTCCGGTATCTTTCCTTCTTTAAAAGCGATAATCTTTTTCTCCAGTTCTATAATATCTTTTTCTACTAATGGATTCTCCAGTTCAGTACGAAAACTTTGCATTGCGTTGAAATTGAATATTGATTAAGTTATAGCAATAATAATATTACCCTATATTTTAAGTGAACTATGCAAATGTATAGTTTACAATAAAGTCTACAAATTTTATTTACTACTACATTTTTACGATTAAAGAAAAAATAGACAAAAAAAATAAATCAATAAGTCCACTATTTTAATAGGCTTTACTATATTTGCAGCTCAATCATTCATTCCACCAAAATGAAATTGTCTAATAATCTCAAATTAATGTCAGAGCATTTACTATTTAGTTTTATTTCCACTATGTATTGTTGTCTATTCTAATGACTTTAATACAATCTAATCTAATACCATTAACGCTATAAAAATTATTGACTGATGAAAAAAACATCATTACTGGTCCTGTTTGTGCTGCTACTATTGATCCAATCAAAAGCACAGGACAACTATCTTATCTCCGGAAGAATTCATGATTCAACAAATGCGCAATCTTTAGCAGGCGCAGTTATTAAAATTAAAGGAAGCCATAAAACTGTGATTGCCAATACAGATGGCAGTTTTGAAATTAAAGCAACCCAAAAATTGCCTATCACGTTAACTGTATCCTATATAGGCTATAAAACACAGGAATTTTTAATAACAAATCTGTCCTCTCCATTAAGTATTTCATTGAATGTTGAAAATGCTTATGTAAATGAAGTGGTGGTAACCGCATCCAGGGTACCGGAAAGTATTTTAAAATCTCCGGTAACCATTGAAAAACTGGATATCCGATCCATTAAAGAATCTCCATCCCCTACATTTTTCGATGCCCTTGAAAATATAAAAGGGGTACAAATGACCACTTTAAGTATCGGATATAAAGTACCGAATACCAGGGGATTTGCAGGCACAACCAATTCCCGTTTTTTACAAATGGTAGATGGTGTTGACAATATCTCTCCGGGTATTGGAGCTCCGATTGCTAATGCAGTAGGGCCAACTGAACTGGATATAGAAAGTATTGAACTGATTCCGGGAGCAGCATCTGCCGTATATGGCTTAAATGCCATTCAGGGTATTTCCAATTTAAAAACAAAAAGCCCCTTTAAATACCAGGGATTAAGTGTTTATGTAAAACAGGGAATGAACCATGTGGATGGAAAATATCTTGACCCTTCTCTCTATGGAGAATATGCATTACGTTATGCCAAAGCCTTTGGTGAACGCTTTGCGTTTAAAGTGAATGTCGCCCATTCTGAAGGAAAAGACTGGGTAGCCAATGATACTACAGACCAATATTATGCACAGGGGAATAAAACCAATACAGCATTGGGTATAGGTGCTTCTAAAAACCCGGCAGCTGATCTGATCAATAGATATGGCGACGAATATAACAGTGATTTAAAAACACTTACACTAAAAGGAAAAGCCTATGATGTAAGCAGGACCGGCTATTTTGAAAAAGACCTGACTGATTACACCGTAAAAAATACAAAACTGGATGCATCTCTGTTTTATAATTTTACCAGAACCCTGCAGGCATCTTATGTATACAGAATAGGAAATGTTTCCAATAACTACCAGAGAGGGAACAGAATCAGGCTGGATGGCGAAATTATACAGCAGCATGCAATTGAATTAAAAGATAAAAATTTCTTTGTAAAAGCCTATTATACAAGGGAAAATACAGGGGCCAATTCCTATAATTTCCGTCCATTGGCAGAAAATATAGATATGACTTTTAAGAAATCGCCTCAATGGTGGAATGATTATACCACTGCTTTCAATACAGCATATGGTGCTAACGGTGGAAATGTAGCTGCTTCTCATGCCGCTGCAAGGGCATCTGCAGATAATGGCCGCTACCTTCCGGGAACTCCTGCTTTTGACAGTGTAAAAAATAAAATTATACATACCAATAACTGGGATACCGTAGGTGCTCAGTTATTATTAAAAACTGCTTTTTACCATATTGAAGGGCAATATGACCTTAGCCAGTACACCAAAGGGTTTCAGCTACTGGTAGGTGGAAATTACAGAAGGTATATTGTAACACCGGATGGTAATGAGTTTGTAAATCCCGCAGCTTTTGAAGACCCAACCAAAAAATATCAGAATTTCTACTATTATAATTACGGCGGATTTGCAGAAGCATCCAGGCAGTTATTCCAGAATACATTAAAAATTACAGCTTCTGTGCGTGTAGACAAAACGGAATACTTTGATCCTAAAGTTAATCCGCGAATTGCAGCTGTATACTCACCATCAGACCACCATAATTTCAGGGCTTCTTACCAGAATGGTTACCGGTTCCCCACCCTTTTTGAAGGATTTGCTTATGTAAATAATGGCGGAGTAAGGAGATTAGGTGGGCTTCCCATTATAGCCCAACCATTAAATGTTTTTGAAAATTCTTACCTGAATACTTCTGTTACTTCTTTTAAAAATGCAGTGAATGCCGATATCAGTAATGGTATTCCTAAAAATACAGCGATAAATAACGAAAAGAACTTGCTGGTACAAAGTACTTATAATTATATTCAGCCTGAACATTTAAACTCATTTGAATTAGGCTATAAAGGGGTGCTGGCTGAAAATAAGTTATTTATAGATGTAGACTATTACTTTAATGTCTATAATAATTTTATTGGACAGCTGGATGCAACACAACCTATTCGGGGTACAATTGGCGAATCTGGAGGTTCGAATGACAGTACAGCCTATTTTGCTTATACAGGGGGCACTTCCGTTAAAAAATATAAAATGTGGACCAATTCCAAAAGCCTGGTTAGTAATCAGGGAATTGATCTTGGATTAAGCTATAACCTGTATAAAAAATACAATATAACAGCTAATATCAGTTATGCAGCCATTAACCAGATCAATTCATCAGATGCATTCACGCCTGCATTTAATACACCTAAGTGGATTACCAATATTTCATTTGGCAACAGGGAAATCCTGAAAAATACCGGTTTCAATTTAGTATGGCACTGGCAGGATGCATTTTATTGGAACAGCCCGCTGGCCAATGGAATTGTAAAAGCCTATAACACTATAGATGCCCAGATTAACTACCGTTTTACGAAGATAAATACCAATGTAAAATTGGGTGGTACCAATATTCTGAATAGTTACCATACTCAATATATTGGCGGGCCGGCAATTGGTGGATTCTATTATGTAACATTTGTAATTGAGAATTTACTGGCTAAAAAATAATTTCCTGAAAAGCACAGTGTAATGCTGTGCCTTTTTTATAGCCCTGTGGCCGAGGGGAAAGGTAGGGGTTTGCAAAACCTTTTACGGCGGTTCGAATCCGTCCAGGGTGTCTGATTTAAAATTAAACCTACACAATTAATAGACTTTGCTTTATTTCGCATAATAAAACCATTTTTTATCGCAACTACATCTTTCATACCGGAACAAAATAAAATTAGTGCTAACCAGCTTCCTGAATCTAACAGGCTCTTTCCTGTATTCCTTAAACTGGAGGAATTACAACTCCTGATAATCGGGGGTGGCATTGTTGCAATAGAAAAACTGAAAGCGGTATTAGCCAATGCACCTGCTGTTACTATACAACTAATAGCACCTGAAGTACATCCTGAAATCAGGGAAATACAGCAACAATTTTCGAACATTCAGATCATAGAAAAAAAATATGAAAGCAGTGATATTGAGCATGCCAACCTGGTAATTGTTGCCGTAAATGACAAGGAACTGTCTGCCATCATTAAAAAGGATGCCAATGCTAAAAAAATTCTGGTAAATGTTGCTGATACCCCTGATCTCTGCGACTTTTATTTAGGTTCTATCGTGCAAAAAGGGAATTTAAAAATTGCTATTTCCACCAATGGAAAATCTCCTACCCTGGCTAAACGTCTCAAAGAAACATTAAACGATGTGTTACCGGATGAATTGGATGAAATTCTGAACAATCTCAGTCTGATCCGTAATAAACTGAAAGGAAACTTTGCAGAAAAAGTTTCCCGGTTAAATGAAATAACTAGTATCTTATCGGTAAATACAACAAAGGGAATTCGGAACCCTAAAAACAAACAGATAACCATTTGGTTTATTATAGCCCTTTTATCTATTATTACAGGTTTATCTTTATCCTTAGCCGTTCCGGTAGAAAAAATATTCCTGGAATCCAGAAACTTTTTACAGCAGTTGGACAATCGTTTCTACTGGATGATTTTAGTGGGCTTTGGCGTTGAAATGATTGCCGGATCTATGGGTATGGGATATGGGGTAATCTGTACTTCTGTATTATTATCACTTGGATTGAGCCTGCCTGTTATTTCCAGCAGTGTGCATACTTCAGAAATGTTTGGCTCTGCAGCTTCGGCTATCAGCCATTTCAAATATAAAAATATCAATAAAAAGCTTTTTAAGAGTTTAGCAGTTCCTGGTATTGTTACAGCAATACTGGGGGCCTTGTTCCTCATCAGGTTTGGTGACAAATATGCAAACTATTTTAAACCGGTTATTGCCTTTTATACCCTATTCCTCGGTGTTAAAATTTTTATTCAGGCCTTTATTCCCAAAAAAAAGAACCCTGGTAAATTAAAATATGTTGGCTTACTTGGTGCTATCGGGGGTTTTATAGATTCTGTAGGTGGTGGTGGATGGGGGCCCCTGGTTACCAGTACCATTATTTCTAAGGGAAGACTGCCCAGATATGCGGTAGGCTCTTCGGTAGCTGCAAAATTTTGTATCACTGTTGCCAGTGCTTTCACATTCTTTTCCATAATCGGCATCAGTCAATGGCCTATCATTGCAGGTCTGATCATCGGCGGTGTATTGGCTGCCCCACTTGCTGCAAAATTAACCGGTAAACTGCCTACCAAAGGAATGTTTATTGCTGTGGGCTTAATGGTAATTGGAATCAGTGCCAGAATTATTTTAAAATCTTTTCACCTCATTTAAAACAGGTTTTTCCACATCTGCACATTCTCATACCGCTTACATGGGCGAATAACTATCTTTACCCCGATTAATAACGAGAGATATGCTAAAAGTTGGAGTTTTTGGTGTGGGACATTTAGGTAAGTTTCACCTTAATAATTGGAAAGAGATTGAAGATGTAAAAGTGATTGGTTTTTTTGATCCTAATAATGATAATGCCAAACAGGTGGTAGCAGAATATGGTATTAAGCGCTATATGGATGAAGAAAAACTGATGGATGCCTGTGATATTATTGATGTGGTGGTACCTACCGATCATCATTTTGAAGTCTGTATGGCAGCGGCCAGAAAAGGAAAGCATATTTTTGTGGAAAAACCACTCACTAATACCATTGCTGAAGCCAAAGCATTAGTAGGTATGGTTAGGGAAGCTAATATTAAGTGCCAGGTTGGTCATGTGGAACGTTTTAACCCTGCATACCTTTCTTTGAAAGACAAAGAATTAAACCCCATGTTTATTGAGGTGCACAGACTGGCTCAGTTTAACCCCCGTGGAACAGAAGTAAGCGTAATCCTGGATCTTATGATTCATGATATTGATATTATATTAAGCCTGGTTAAAAGTGGTGTTAAACAGATTTCTGCTAGCGGTGTAGCAGTGATGACAGATACCCCTGATATTGCTAATGTGCGGATTGAATTCAATAATGGTTGTGTTGCTAATTTAACCAGCAGCAGAATCAGTATGAAGAAAATGCGCAAAATCCGGTTATTCCAGAAAGACAGCTATATAGGTATTGATTTTCTTCAAAAAAAGACAGAAATCATCAAAATAAAGCAGCCTGAGGATGAGAATGTCTTTTGTTTTGATTTAGATACACCACATGGTAAAAAAACTATTGCAGTGTCCAATCCGGAGATTCCCGAAACCAATGCAATTAAAGCCGAACTGGAAAGTTTTGTAAATGCTATTAAGCATAATACACCTACAGCTGTAAGTGAAATTGACGGTTTACTGGCTATGGAAGTGGCACATCAGATTCTGGCAAAAATCAATAATACCAGTATTTTAGTATAAAAGACCGGTAATCAAAGGATAAGATATGCCCTGTTCCATTTCAATCCTGCCCGCTGATCAGATTGATATTTCAAAGTGGAAGGTTTGTATTGAAAATAATAAGGGGTTAATATATTCCGGTACTGACTATTTAAACCAAATGACAGATGATTGGTGTGGTGTGGTTATAAATGATTACCAGTCTGTGATACCTTTACCTTACCGTAAAAAATGGGGAATTACTTATCTCTATACACCTGCTTTTACCCAACAGCTGGGATTAACCGGAGAATATACAGAAAATGAGTGGAAAGCAATCTTTCATACCATTTCAGGCTTTGCAAAATATGGTGATTATTTTTTCAATTATTTAAACCAACCCATCCTTAATCAGGGAAGCTTTCGCTGCAGGAATAATTATATTATCAGCCTTTCCAGGTCTTATGAAGAAATCTATACCGGTTATTCCACAAATTTTAAAAGGATATTGAAAAAAGCACAGCCTTTTTCCTATCAGATAAAAGAATCTGTTGAAGAAATTATTCAAATGCACCGGTTGCTGGTTCAACCTCAAACAAAACAAGTTACGCTTCAGGATTATCAGCATCTAACTGCACTTTGCATACAAATGATGCAAAAAGGAAATTGCATTTGCAGAAATATCACAGATAATCAAAACAATGTTTTGTCTGCAGCTATTTTATTAAAAGATAACTACAGGTTGTATAACCTGATAAATGCAACTTCTGTTGAGGGAAAAAAGCTATTTGCCAATCATTTTTTAATGAATGGGATTATAAAAGAATTTGCATCATCCGGATTAATACTTGATCTGGAAGGTTCAGAAATACCCGGTGTAAAAGAATTCTATGAAAAAATGGGTGCCACCAATCAACCCTATTATCACTGGCATTTTAACCAGTTGCCCTTTCCCATAAGCCTATTGAAGAGATAAAGCTCGTTCTTCCAGTATTTTTTCTGCTATCAGTAAATCAATGGGCCTGGTAATTTTAATATTCTGGAACTCACCTTCAATCAGAAAAACAGGGGTTCCGATTGCTTCCACTACCGTAGCTTCATCTGTAAAAGCAGGATTATATTCCTGGTCAAATGCTGGAAGTATAATGTTGGTTAGGAATGTTTGCGGGGTTTGGATAATCCGCACATTGTTCCTGTTTGCCACGCTATGTAGTCCATCTTTTACAATCCGGATACTGTCTGTTGCTGCAATAGCAGGTATCGCAGAACCTGCTGTTAATGCCAGGTTGTAACAATTCCTGATCAGCTCTTTACTAACCAGGCAACGAACGCCATCATGTACAAATACTACGGAATCCGGTTCTGTTAACTGTAATCCGTTTTTAACGGATTGAAACCGGGTTAAACCACCAGCCACCACCTGAATATTTTCAGATTTTTCTTTAAAAGCTGCTTTTAATTCCTCCCCCAGAAAAATATACTCCTCCGGTAAAACCAGTTTTATCAGTATATCTTCAAACGCTTCCAGGAATACAGAAATTGAATACCATAAAACAGGCCTATCCCTTAAAAATAAAAACTGTTTTGGTTTGGCAGTTCCCATTCTTTGGCCACTCCCACCTGCAACTATTACGGCAAACTTTTTCATCGGATAAAGATAAATGGAACTGCAAAGGATTTCAAGAAAATATGTTTCCAATCATAAAGGAATAATCTGCTCATCCGGTATATTTGCGGCGAAGTAAATTTTCATATGATCAAAAATAGTATAGTTATATGTTTACTGCTTGCATTTATCATGCAAACCTTTAACAGGGCAGTAATTATATTGAATTACTATACTAATACAGCAGCCTATGTAAAATCATGCGAGAATAAAGCTAAACCAATGCTTCATTGTAATGGACATTGCCAGTTGCAAAAAAAGTTGAACCAGGAAGAAAATAAGGACAAACAGAATCCGGAACGCAGGAATGACGGCAAGGATGATGTTTTGTTTTTTTCTAAAGAAAGCCGGCTTTTACCTTTTTCGTTTGATGCAATCACAGTCACCTACACTTATTTTAATAATAAAGCTACTAAAGACATAGCTGCAGATTTCTTTCATCCGCCGGGAGCTTAATGCTTTGATTTTACCAATCAGATTTTAATTATTCATTTTTTAAAGACCAACAATGAAAAAAATTTTCATTGCTGTTATACTCTTTATTGCAGTAAACAGCAGTTATGCCTGTAATATTTGTGGTTGCGGAGGCGGCAACACTTATATGGGATTAATGCCCAATTTTAAAAACCATTTTTTTGGTTTACGCTATAATTATGCTTCCTTTCACACGCAACTACTCAATGATCCCACTCAATTCAGCAATAACTATTATAATTCTGTTGAATTATGGGGGGGTATCAATATTAGTAAAAAATTCAGAGTGATGGGATTTGTGCCTTATTATATTAATAAACAAGTGGATGATGATGGGATTATGAATAAAAATGGCCTGGGAGATATCACATTGATAGCCCAGTATCAATTTTTTCATTCTTTTTCATTATTAGCCAATCATAAATCAATGGAACAGCAGCTTTGGCTGGGTGGTGGCATAAAGGCACCTACTGGATCTTTTAAAGTAAATCCGAATGATACTACAACTACCGTTGCGGATATTAATGCGCAGCTGGGTACGGGCAGTACAGATTTCATATTAAATGGTTTGTACAGTATCAGGATAGGCAGTTATGGTATTAATGTTTCCGGGAATTATAAGTTCAATACCTTAAACAGTGATCATTATCAATATGGTAATAAATTTACAACTAATGCTATTGCCTTTTACAGGATTAATAATAAAAGAAATACCATTACTCCCAATGCAGGAGTGGGTTATGAAACGGTTAAAGGGAATCGATTAAATGGAAAAGAAGTGCAGTTCACCGGTAGTCATGTTACAACAGCTTTAGCCGGTCTGGAATTTAACTTTTCTTCAGTTGGTATTGGCTTTAATGCTCAGATTCCTATTCAACAGAGTTTTGCTGAAGGACAAACAACTATGAAGATGAGAGGCATGGTTCATATTACTTTTAGCCTCTAAATACTAAATTCTCTTACATTTGTTTTCAAATCATTGATTATGAAAAAAAATAT
>Ga0208872_1000418_pt1 | contig 33113 bp, 54 predicted proteins | sample CryBogCBH12Aug08_FD_185508 | JGI IMG/M metagenome (GOLD analysis project Ga0208872, IMG submission 185508) | Freshwater microbial communities from Crystal Bog, Wisconsin, USA - CBH12Aug08 (SPAdes) | ecosystem: Environmental > Aquatic > Freshwater > Lake | place: Crystal Bog, Wisconsin, USA...
TCAGCAAGTAGAACATTGACAGTTACAACTAATTCACAAGGTCAATTAAGTTCTATAACTGCACCATTAATTTCGATTGCACCGAGTCAAATTAATGCCACAATCCCAAATTCTGGGCTTACGAATAGCTCAATTACAGTAAATGGTAATGCGATTGCATTGGGGGGTAGTGCAACTATAACGGCTAATACTCCAAATGCGTTGACAATAGGAACAGGATTATCTGGCACAAGTTTTAATGGTTCTACGGCTGTTACGATAGCAAATACAGGTGTTTTAAGTGTTACAGGAACATCACCTGTTAATGCTTCAACAACAAGTGGAACAACTACAGTAAGTTTAGCATCAGGATATGGCGATACGCAGAATCCTTACGCATCTAAAACAGCTGCTTATTTTTTAGCTTCACCGACTTCTACAAGTGGTGTGCCAACATTTAGATCAATTTCAGCAACAGATATTCCAACTTTAAATCAAAATACAACAGGAACTGCATCTAATGTGACAGGTGTAGTTGCTGTGGCGAATGGTGGTTCAGGAGTTACAACATCAAGTGGTGCAAATTCTATAGTATTGCGTGATGCAAATGGAAATATAACTACAAACTGTTTATTTGAAGGATATGTTACGCAAGCTGCAAGTGGAACAACATTGGTTTTAATTGCATCATCAGCACAAAATTATCAAATTACAGGTTCAGGTGGGCAAACAATTAGACTTCCTGATGCTACAACTCTGCCAAATGGTGCGACATTTACATTTAATAATAATCAATCTTCAGGAACTATTGTTGTTCAAAACAATTCATCCACAACTGTTGCAACAATACAATCAGGTGGATATACAACTGTAGTTTTATTAAATAATTCAACTTCTGCTGGTTCTTGGGATCGACATGATTCAACACCATCAAATGTATCTTGGTCTACAAATACTTTAGATTATGCAGGTTCAATAACTTCTGCAACATGGAATGGTAATGTTATTGCATATAATCGTGGTGGAACAGGTCAATCATCAGCATTTACGCAAGGTGGTGTAGTTTATGGTTCTTCAACATCAGCTTTAGCAACTACGTCAGTCGGCACAACAGGTCAAGTATTGACTTCACAAGGCACGTCAGCACCAATATGGGCAAATAACGCTGCTTCTGTGTCCATTACAGACGATACAACGACAAATACGACTTATTATCCTTTAGTTGCTAACCAGACCACAGGTCAGATTACAACAGAGTATACAAGCTCAACAAAATTTAAATATAACCCAAGTACAGGCACATTGAGTGCAACAACATTTAATGGTGGTGCGACTATTACAAGTGGAACGATTAACAATACTGTAATTGGTGGCACAACTCCTGCTAATGGTACATTTTCTACGCTTTATATTGCACCATGATAGATTGGAAAATAACAAAAATTACGGCAGAAGATGGGGTGATAACTCATGCCCATTATGTATGTAAATTAGTTCAAGAACCTTTTACTGTAGAAACAGAAGGTAATTGGTATTTTTCAGACAAAATATTAAAAAAACCATTAGAAGAAGTAAAAGAGCAAGATATTGCTGAATGGATAGAAAAAGAATCTATGCAAAATGGTGTAAGTGCAATAAAATTAAGGCTAGAGGAACAAATGCAGTCTTTACAAAATGATCAAACTGTAAGTTTACCTTGGCTGCCAAAAACATTCAAACTTAAGGATTAAATCATGGGTCAAATTGTCTTTCAAGCAACTTTAGGTGGTCAAACTGCTTTAGTTGGTCAAAATACTGCTTCTAGTTATAGTTTAACGCTACCTTTAGCGACAGATACATTAGTTGGGAAAGCTACAACTGATACGTTAACTAATAAAACTTTAACATTACCTGTTATTTCTAGCATTGTAAACACAGGTACTTTAACTTTGCCGACAGCTACAGATACTTTGGTGGGCAGAGCAACAACAGATACGCTGACAAATAAGACAATTAGTGGCTCAAGCAATACTATAAGCAATATTGGTAATTCAAGTTTAAGTAATTCTTCAATAACTATTGGTTCAACTAGCGTTAGTTTAGGTGCTACAGCATCTACTATTGCAGGATTAACCCTTACAAGCCCAACCATTAATGGTGGTACTAGCACAGCAACACAGAATTTAGCAAACGTAACAGGAACACTTGTTGTCGGTAATGGTGGCACAGGATTAACTTCCTTGTCATCAGGATATATTCCTTATGGTAATGGTACAAGTGCTTTTAGTTCTAGTTCTAGTTTATATTTTAGTGGAACAAATCTAGGAATAGGTACAAGTAGTCCTGCTGTAAGTTTAGATGTAGCAGGAAACGCTAATATTCAAAATGGTGTTTTAACAGTAGGTAAAAATACAGTATATGATGCTTTTATAAATACTCCTGAATCTATGTATTTTAATGTGGATTCTGACGCAAATTCTTCAGGTAATCTATTTGTATGGGGAACAGATAGAGCAGGAACAAGTGGTGGCACAGAATGGATGCGTCTTACATCTGCTGGCTATCTAGGAATAGGTACAAGTAGTCCTCAAGCAAATTTAGAAATAAGTCAATCATCTAGTGGTTCTACTGCACAAGTATTACGTTTAACAAATCCAAATACGGCAGCAAGTACAGGTGCAGGTATTCAATGGAATTTATCATCAGCAAATTCAGTAATAAATGGAGAAATATCTGTTTATAGAGATTCTGCCACTTCTGGAACAATGGTATTTAAAAATGCTTATGCTAGTGGTGGTGCATTAACAGAATCTATGAGGATTGATTCATCAGGCAATCTAGGACTTGGAGTTACTCCTTATGGCTGGTATGCAGGTTCATCTGCTCATGTATTTCAAATAAATAATGGGTCATTTTATGCAGACTCAGCAAATAGTGTTTCATTAGCATCTAACTGGGGATTTACAACAGGTGGTGCTCAACAATATATTTCAAGTTCTTACGCTACAAGATATATACAATCTTCAGGACAACATATTTGGAATATAGCACCATCAGGCACAGCAGGAAACGCTATAACATTTACCCAAGCAATGACACTAGATAATAGTGGTAATTTATTAGTAGGTTGTACAACATCAGGTTCAGCAAGATTAAGAACACAAGCGGTTGATTCAGCGGGTAGTTATTATGCTTTAGCAACTCAAAATTCAGCAACAACTCAACTTTTAGCAGTTAGGTCTGATGGATATATATTAACTGGTTTAGCTTCTGCATCACCTTACAATTTAACTACAGCCAGTGCCGCCAATTTATTTGTACAAACTGATGGTGGTTTATATAGGTCTACTTCTGCATTGAAATATAAACAAGATATTCGTGATTTAGAATTGATTGACATTTCTAAGTTTAGACCTATTCGTTATAAATCAAAATGTGAAGGTGATGACCAAACTAAAGACCATATTGGTATTATTGCTGACGAAGTAGACCAAGCAGGAATTAAAGAATTAGTAACTTATGGTGCTAATGGTGAAGTAGAAGGCTTCCAATATGAAAGATTAACAGTAGTTCTTCTTAAAGCAATTCAAGAGCAACAAGCAATTATTGAACAACTTAAACAGAAAGTAGGTATCTAAATGTCAGCAACTATAAATTGGACTATTGATTGATGAAAACGTATTCCATCTACATCATAACTTGTGTTGTTAATGCCAAACAATATATTGGTATTACATACTCGTTACGCAAAAGATGGAATGAGCATCGCCTTGCTAAAAGAGATACTGCATTACATAATGCAATTAGAAAGCATGGGTTAGATAATTTTGTATTTACGCATTTTGCTAGTTCTTATGATTGGGAATCTGCTTGTTACATTGAACAAATGCTTATTGCTGAAAAAAATACTATGACACCTTATGGTTACAATATGACTGCTGGTGGTGAAGGTGGAGTTGGTGTTAAACAAAGTGCTGAATCGTTAGCAAAGCGTTCTGCAAAATTAAAAGGAAAACCTTTATCAGAAGAACATAAAGCTAAAATTGGTGCTGCTAATGCAATTCGTTCAAAAGGTAAGGTTCAATCTGAAGAAACAAAATTAAAGCGTTCTAAGGCTATGAAAGGATTTAAAATGCCTGAAGAAGCAAAACAAAAAATTGCAAATACTTTAACAGGAAGAAAAAGACCGCCTGAAGTAAATGCAAAAATTTCTTTGGCTAATACTGGTAAAAAAGTATCTGCTGAAACAAAAGCCAAAATGTCTGCATCACAAAAAGGAAAATCAAAAAACAAAGGTCGCATTTTGTCAGATGAGCATAAAGAAAAATTGTCTATTATTGGCAAACAAAAAAAAGTTTCTGAAGAAACCAAAGCAAAAATAAAAGCAAGTTGGGTTATCAGAAAAGCAAAATTATCAGCATCAAACAATTTATTGTCAGAAACTTTAACTTAAGGAGAATATTATGGCAAACGCAGTCGTAGTTTGGAGCATAGACTGGATGGACGCTAGTACACAAACCATTAATGGTCATTCAGAAGTAGTATTAACAGCAGGCTGGAGATGCACAGGTACAGAATCAAATACAGCAACTCCCCTTCTAGAATTTATAAACAGCGTATATGGAACTTGTACATTTCCTGAGCCTGCAGAAGGTGGTTCATTTACGCCCTACCAAAATTTAACTCAATCACAAGTTATTGGATGGTGTTGGTCAAACGGCATTAATCAAGAAGCTACAGAAGCTGCTGTAAACACTAATTTAAATAATTTAATTAATCCAACTGTTACACAACCTGCTCTACCCTGGAGTAACTAATGAGTCAGCCATTTGATATTGTAAGTCGTGCATTAAAAGATATAGGAGCTTTAGAAGCTGGTGAAACTCCTACACCAGAAGCAGCTCAAGATGCTTTTGATATGCTAAATGACTTGCTCGATCAATGGTCAAATGAATCCATGATGGTTTCATATAAAACTGAGATTGTCTATCCTATTACACCTGGTCAAACACAATACACTATCGGCCCTGGTGGGCAAATTGGTGCAGTATTTACAGGTTATATTACAGGCAATATTTTAACTGTCACTTCTATTTCTAGTGGTGCTATTGCATTAGGAATGACAATTTCAGGAACAGGAATCACAAGTGGCACAACAATTACTGCATTTTTATCAGGTGCTGGTAACAATGTTAACGAAGCTGGCACATATACCCTTAACATTTTTCAAAACGTATCTTCTACAACAATTAACGCATATTATCAAAGACCACTATCTATTAATAGTGCTTTTGTGCGTATTAATACAAACTCTAATGGTCAGCCTATTGTTAATGGTGGCCTCGATTATCCAGTCGCTATTCTAAACGTAGAAGATTATGAAATGATAGGATTGAAGACACTATCAGGGCCATGGCCTAAAGCTCTTTACTATCAGCCAAGCGAAGTATTAGGAAATATTTATGTATGGCCTAATCCATCACAAGGTGAAATGCACATATTTGCAGATACTTTATTTACTCGTTATGGTTCATTAAACGACAATATTATCCTACCACAAGGCTATTCTATGGCTCTTAGATGGTGTTTAGCAGAACGATTAATGCCTATGTATGGAAAAGCATCACAAACGCAAATAGCAATGATAACAGCGTATGCAGCACAAGCAAAAGCAACAATTAAACGTACTAATATGAAACCTGTGCAGTCAGCTAGATTTGCAGATGCTATGTTAAGTAGTAGACAGAAAGATGCTGGATGGATACTTTCGGGGGGTTTCTTCAGGTGACAAATTCCGTCAAATTGTGTATAATTAAATTTCACTTAACTAAGGAGAAATTATGTACACAAAAGAAGAAGCAATTTTACGCAAGAGAGCAAGAGATAACGCAGCATACGCAAGAAAAGTTGGTAGACCTGTAGGAAACGCTGGAAGACCAGCAAATACTCCTGATACGCTTTGGAGTAAAGTTGATAAGCGTAACGAAGATGAATGTTGGGAATGGAAAGGTTATAAAAATAAAGAAGGTTATGGAAGAGCGTGGATTAATGACAAAGGATATTATGCTCATCGAGTTATTTACTCTTTGGCTTATCCAAACACGATTAGTCTTAACGCACCTAAATCAACTGATGACACAGGGTTTCTTTTACATACTTGCGATAATCCGTCATGTTGTAATCCAAAACATTTATTTATTGGTTCGCATTGGGACAACATGGCAGATAAAGTTGCAAAAGGTCGTAGTGCAGATTTTACACAAGATAAAGGCCCTAGATGTAAACTTTCAATGTCGCAAGCAAGAGAAGCTAGAGAACTTAGGAAAAATGGTATGAGTGCAAGAGATTTAGCATTAAAATTTGAAATAAGCCTAGCAAGTATGAAAACATTATTGCGTGGCGATTCTTATAAGGAATCTAAATAATGCCTGATTTTGGGTTTGTAGGGCCTTCATACGAAGCACCATCAATTTATCAAGACGGAAATGAATGTATAAATTTTAGGCCTGAAATTGATCCTTTAAAAACACCAGGCAGTCGTGGTGTTGTTGCTTTATATCCTACACCTGGTTTAACTCCACAAGTTGTTTTGCCTAATCAATCTATAGTAAGGGGAATGAGAACCTTATCAGGTGGGCAATTCTTAGTTGCTGTATGTGGCCCTTATGTTTATTTATTAACATCAAATCTTACTCCAACAATTATTGGTCAATTAAATACTTCTACAGGTCAAGTAGGTATTACTGATAACGGCATAAACTTATATATTGTTGATGGTGCATATAGATACACTTGGAGAATTAATAATCCTACTTCTGCTACATTTGTAGGCTCAATAAGTGGCACAACACTAACTGTAACTAGAAATTTAACAGGAACTATTGCAATTGGACAGGCATTAAATGGTTTAGGAATGTCTGCTGAAACAGTTATTTTGTCAGGTTCTGGCACAACATGGACTGTAAATATAAGTCAAACTGTAGCGTCTACAACGATTTATGCTTCTAATACGATTGCGTTTACAGGTGCGATTGCTGACGTTACTGTTGGTTCTGCAACTTATTACAATTTAACTGTATCACCTAGTGTGACACTTTATTTAGGGCAAACTATTGTAGGTAGTGGAGTTTTAGCTCAAACGATGATTACTCAGATAGTAACAGCTGGAACAAGTTATTATGTGAATAAGCATCAAACTGTATCATCTGAGCAAATGTATGCTTTAAATTGGACTGTTATTCCAACAACAGATGGTGCGTTTTCAGGTGGTAATACTGTAGACGTTGTAGACAATTATTTTATTTACAACAACCCCAATACGCAACAATGGGCTGCGTCAGATGTATTAAGTCCAATTACACAGCCATTAAGTTTTGGCAGTAAATTTACAGGCCCTGATAATCTTGTGTCTTTAATTGCAGATCATGGACAAGTTTATTTATTAGGTGAAACTACTTCTGAGGTATGGGCAGATGTTGGTACATTCCCATTTCCTTATCAGCGTATTCCTGGTTCATCTAGTCAACATGGTATTGCAGCTGTATATTCTGTAGCAAGAGTTGGTAATTCATTTGCTTATGTTAGTAAGAATATTCGTGGTCAAGCGATGATTGTAATGATGAATGGATATTTACCTGAAAGAATATCGACTCATGCTGTTGAGAATACTTTGGTAGACCAATATGTAGGCGATGCTATTGCATATACATATCAGTTAGAAGGTCACGAATGTTATGTTGTTACATTCCCAAGTTTAGATTTAACATGGGTTTTTGATTTTACGACACAGATGTGGCATAAATGGTTATGGTGCGATAATAATAATCAGTATCACAGACATAGGTCAAATTGTGCAGCTTACTTCCAAAACATGGTTTTAGTAGGCGATTATCAAAATGGTATTATTTATCAGTTAGACCCTAATAATTACACAGATAATGGTCAGAATATACGCAGACTGCGTAGAGCTCCTCATATTGTTACAGATTTACAACGTCAGTATTTAGAAGAATTACAGATACAATTTCAGCCTGGTGTTGGTATTGGATTGTCTAATCAAGGTGCTACAGGGTATATTCAAAGCCCGTTTTATATTGCACCTACACAATCTTATGCAATCCCAGCAGGTGCTACGATTATTTTAGGAATACAAGCAAGTATTAACTCCAATACATCAATTCAGAATCCACAAGCAATGTTGCGTTGGTCAAATGATGGTGGTTCAACATGGTCAAATGAGCATTGGGTAAGTATTGGACAACAGGGTAAGTATAAGAATCGTGCTATTTGGCGAAGATTGGGTCAAGCAAGAGATAGAGTATTTGAAGTCGTTGTAACTGATCCTGTAAAAGCTGTCATTGTTTCTTCTAATCTTAAAGCGACAGAAGGAGAAAATTAATGAGTTCTCTATGGCAAAGTCAGCAAAATAATCCGTATCCTAATACTGAATTTTTAGAAACTAAGTCTAATAGACCAACTAGGGCATGGCAACAGTTTTTTCTTAATTTATTAAATTTTAGTAGTGCGACAACGGCAACAACAGGAAGTGCAACCTTGCCAGCTCATCCTGTAGGATTTATTAACATAACTGTTAATGGACAGGCATTTAAAGTGCCTTATTACAATCCATGATAGTAAAGAAAATATTCCCATCAGAAGTGTATGAGCATTGGGATTCTATTGCTAAGTTGGTAAGTTTGGCGATTCCTTACGCTGGTGGTGATTATTCTTTAGATCAGGTTAAGTCTTATTTAACAAGTGGTCAATGGTTATTGGTATGTGGATTTGAAGAAAACAAGATGATTTGTGCGACTACAATTAGTTTTATTAATATGCCAAATGACAGAATAGCGTTTATTACCTTGATTGGTGGCAAAAAAGCCATTGAAAAACAAAATTATGAACAATTAAAATCTATACTAAAAGACCATAAATCCACTAAAATACAAGGGGGGGCTAGACCTTCTGTGGCTCGTTTATGGAAAAAGTTAGGATTTCAGGAACGATACATTCTAGTGGAGAATAAATTATGAAATACGGCCATTTTTCAACTTTACCAACAGGTGCTTTTGAGCCTGTGTTGGGTCGTATTCGTTTATATGGTGGTGGTGGAAACCCAATTTCTGATATTACAAATACTATTAGCGATGCTGTTAGTGGTATAGGCAATACAATTAGTGATATTGGTGGTAGCGTAAGTCAAGATTTAAGTAATTTACCTTCTTCAGTTTCAGATGTGGCAGCTCAGGTCGGAAGTGCAGTAGATACAAATGTTCCTGGTGGATGGGCAACTGTAGGTGCTTTGGCTGTAACTGCTGCAACTTTAGGTGCAAGTTCTGGGTTATTAGCTGGTGATGCAACAGTCGCAGGTGCAGAGCCTTTGGCTGATGGCTCAGTTGTTACAACAATGTCTGATGGTTCAACAATTACAACAGCAGCAGATGGAACATCTAGCTTTACTGCTGCCGATGGAACAAATGTAGGTGCAATAGATACTTCTACTTCTGCTGTTCCTAATGTTAATCCAAGCGTAGGATTAACACCAGCAGCAGCTACTAATGCAGCTAATACTCAAGCATTACAAACTGCTTTATCTAATCCTACTTTACCAACAGGTGCAGGTGTTCAATTAGCAAATGTTGGAACTGTAGCGTCAGATGTTGCACCGACAGTAACAGACCAAGCATTATCTTCATTAGCAAATCCTATAACAACAGACCAAGCAGTAGCACCTACATTAGGTGCAAACTATACAGGAACTACTTTGGGAACATTAGGTAATGGATTGACAGACACTGCACCTGCTAGTATTGGTTTAGGTACAGGGGCTGCAAATGCAGGCATATTAGCACCGGCTGTAGATGCTTCTACAATTGGTGGTGCAGGCACAGCTTTGGGTGCAGCGACAGGATTGGGTGGCTTAACGGCTGCAAGTTTAGCACCAGCCGCTGCTAGTACAGGAATTGGTTCTGCTTTAAGTTCATTATTACCTACAAGTGCATTAGGTCAAGCTGCATTATTTAGTGGTGGAACAGGATTATTAAGTTCATTAATTGGTGCAAATGCAAGTCAAAATGCTGCTAATACACAAGCACAAGCAGCACAAAACGCAATTAATTTACAACAACAAATGTTTAATACGCAAAATGCTCAATTAGCACCTAATCGTGCAGCTGGCTATAACGCATTAAATCAATTACAAAGTAATTTAGCAGGGCCATATACACAATATGATGCTCAAGGTAATCCAATAGGCACAGCACAAGGAACAGGTTATTTTACTAACCAAATGACTCCTAGTGATTATGCAAATTATATGTCACCTTATTATCAATTTGGTTTAAATCAAGGTTTAGGTCAAGCTGGTAATATTGCTAATGCAACAGGTGGCAGAATTGGTGGTAATGCTTTACAAGGCTTAAATCAATACGCACAAAATTATGCTCAATCAGGAGCTCAACAAGCCTTCCAAAATTATCAATCACAACGTACAAATATTTATAATACGTTAGCTGGTATTGCTGGCTTAGGACAACAAGCACAAGGTACAACTGCTAATTTAGCAGCTAACACAGCACAATCACAAAGCAATTTAGGTGTAGGTAGTGCAGCTGCACAGGCAGCAGGTCAAATCGGACAAGCTAATGCCTATACAGGTGGATTAGGTAATCTTGCAAGTAATTACACTTTGGCTTCATTATTAAATCCACAACAATCTAGTGGTTATGTTACACCAGCAGGTGGATATGCTTCAACGCTTGGCTCATTGAATTTAGGATAAATTATGGCAGAATTTAATACCGATTTAACTGTAAAACCTACTCAAACAAGTAGTTTAGCTGATATGTTAAATATGGCTAAAGGAGTGCAAGCATATCAACAAGCACAACAAATTAATCCTTTAACTTTAAGACAACAACAACTTGCAACACAACAAGCTGAAGAAACTACACCTTTAACTATTGAGCAACAAAAACAAGCAACCAAACAAGCACAGTTAACTACACAAAAAGAACAATTAAGTGTAACCAAAGGTTATCAAGACATTATTAATCAATCTTTAAATGCTTTGAGTTTAGACCCTGATATTCAAGAAGGGAAAGATGCTAAAGCTATTGTGAAAAAAATTGCAAAACAAAGAGATTTAGCAATTAGAAAAGGTGTTCCATTAGAAGATGCTGAGATAGCGTCCTCAGCCTTAATGAATGAAGCATATAAAAATCCAGCAAGTGTAATTGATCATTTAGGTAATATTCGTAGATCCATGATGACACCTAGTGAGGTTCAAGCAGGTGTTGGTGGGCAAGAAACTGTACAAGGTACAGATATATCTGGTAATCCAACTATTACAAGACTCAATCCAAATACAGGAAGAATGGAACAAGTTCCTTTGCCTGTTGGTAATCAAACTGTTGAAAACACGAATATGCGTATAGCACCAGGTGAAAGCCCTGCAACTATAGCAACAATGCAAGAAGAAAGAAATGTAGCACAAAATCAAGCTAAAACGGCAGCTTCAGCATTGGCTAATATTCAAGCAGTTAGAAAATACTTACCATTAGCACAAACAGGTAAAGGTTCAGAAGCCATCAAAGGTTTGCAATCTGTATTTGGAAACTTAGCAGGAAGTACACCAGAAGAAAAAGCTGCATCTGCTAGAGATATTGTAGAAAAAAGCATTGAAGATTTAGCATCACAAAAGAATTTAGCTTTAGGTGGAAAATTCCAAGCAGATTTACAAGCAGCACAAAAATCAATTGCAAGTGCAGAAAAGAACCCAACTGCAATATTAAAATCTATGCAAATGTTAGAACCATTAATTCAACATTCTATAAATTACAGTCAAGGTTTACAAAATGCTATTACTAAAAATGGTGGCAATATACAAATTAAGCGTAAGTATGACCAAGAAATGATAGACGCATTTGATCCACAAGCATTAAATATCTATAACGCCTATAAAAATAAAGATATGAAAGATTTTAATGAATTAACTAAAGGATTATCTGATACTAAAAAACGTGAAGTATTTAATAAGATGCAAAAATATAATTCATTAATTCAAGGAAATCTATAATGGATGACTTTGCGTCTGCTCTTGGTATTAAACAAGATAAATCTATTTTTGATACTGCTTTAGAAAAAGAAGGGTTAATTGGTTCACCTAAAGAAAAGTTTTTGCGTTCTTTATATGAACAAGAATCATCTTCAGGCAAAAATACTAAAACTTCAAATGCTGGTGCTGTAGGTGGTATGCAAATTATTCCTAAAACATTTATGAATAATGCAGATAAAGATTGGGATATAAACAATCCTGAACATAATATAAGGGCTGGTTTGCGTTATGGTTCTAAATTATTTGATATGGCTAATGGTGACCCTAAAATAGCTGCTGCTGGTTATTATGGTGGGCCTGACGCAATGATTAAAGCACAAAAAAATATTGCTGTAAGAGATCCTAGAAATCCAAATGCACCTGATACATTGCAATATGCGAATCAAGTTGTTAATCGTTTAAAGTCTTATGAACAAGACGCTGATTTTGAAAAAGCATTATTTGGGAAACAAGAACCTATTGAAGAAAATAAACCCCAAAAACCTAGCGACCAAAATAAATTAAATGCTTTTGCAGCTGGTTTTGGTGGTGGAATATCTAAAGGTGTTGGTGCAATTGAACAATTAGTAGGCAAAGGTGTTGGTTTAGTTGCACCAGAAACAGGTAAGGCAATTGAACAACACGCTTTAGAACAAATTAAAAAAACTGAAAACATAACTAATCCTTACAAAGAAGCAAACCCAATAACAGGTGCTGTTGGTGAAGTTGCTGGGATGATAGCAAATCCTGTTAATAAATTAATACCTGGTTTTGGTGGCCCAGCAAAAACAATGTTAGGTGGTGTTACAAAAGGTGCTGCTCAAGGTGCAATTGCAAATGCTTTAACAACTCCTGTAACTGATGAAAATAAATCATTTGTTACAGAAAAATTAAAAGAAGGATTAGTTGGTGGAGTTGCTGGTGGTTTAGTTGGTGGTGCAGCTAAAGCTGTAACAAGTTTGGCACAGCCATTTGAAAAACAATTATCTAAAACTAGCCAAGAAAACGTAGAAATATTAAGAAATGCTGGTGTGCCTGTTGACGTTGCACAGGCTACAGGATCAGAATTTTTAAAACGTACTAAAGCAGCATTACAAGATAATCCTTTTACTGCTGGCAAAGAAGCAGAATTTATTGGAAATCAACAAGCTGCATACAATAAAGCAATTGCAAAAACAATTGGTGAAGATGCAACAGCAATTACTCCAGATGTAATACAAAAAGCTAAAAATCGTTTAGGTGATATATACGATGACTTATATAACAAATATGGGGCAAAAATATCTGGAACTGTTTATAAGGATTTAGCAACAGTTCGTGATGACGCATTAAAAACATTGCCAGCATCTGAGCAAACTATTATTAAAAATATAGTAGATGACATAATTAATAAAGCAAGTGAAAACAGAAGTGTTTTAACAGGTCAACAATTCCAAGCTCAAAAAAGATTACTTGATAGATTAATTGCACAAAATAGTAACGTATCTAATTATGCTCAAGAAGTAAAAGATGTTTTATTAAGTGGTCTTAAAAATTCTATTAAAAGTCCTGAAGATATTGCTTTGTTAAAACAAACTAATAAGCAATATGGCAACATGAAAAAAATTGAAGATGTTGTATTAAAAGATACGCAAGGTAATGTAAGTCCTTCTCTATTAAGTAATTCTTTAGCAACTAAAGCAAAACGTAATGCTATTTATGCAGAAGATAATGAGTTAGCAAAGTTAGCAAGAGCAGGTAAAGATATATTACAACAGAAATTACCCAACTCTGGAACAATGGCTAGAATGTTAGCTCAAAATCCTGTGTTTGCAGGTTCAAGAGCTTTGTATGGTAAGGCAGTTCAAAAAGGGATTAATAATCCTGCAATAGCACAATATTTAGAACAAGGTGTGCAAAATAAACCTTTAAGAAGTTTATTGGAATTGCCTAAAAATTTGGGTAAAGCTGTACCTGTGCAACCAGGTGTTGTTGGTGCATCTAGTTTAAATGAATTAATTAATTTAAGAAATCAAGGACAATAATTATGTCAGTCTTACTATCACCAATTGGTAACGGATTTCAGTTTTTTACATCAACTGGATTACCTTTAAATGCTGGATATATATATACATATCAAGCAGGATCATCAACTGCACTTGCGACTTATACTGATAATACAGGTAACGTGGCTAATACAAATCCTATTATTTTAGGAAGTGATGGCAGACCACAGACTGAGATTTGGTTAACTTCAGGCTATTCTTATAAGTTTGTATTGACAGATTCTAGCAATAATCAAATTCAAACCTATGATAATTTGTATGGTATTGCGTCTTCTGTATCATCATCTAACGTCATTCCAAGTGGTTCTATTATTATGTGGTCAGGCTCTATTGGTGCTATACCTAGTGGATATGTTTTGTGTGATGGAACAAACGGAACACCTAATCTTAAAGATAGTTTTGTAGTAGGTGCTGGAAATACTTATGCAGTAGGTTCAACAGGTGGATTTACAAGTTCTGTAACAAGTGGAACAGGAAGTAATTTGCCGTTATATTATGCTTTAGCATTTATCCAAAAAACATAGGTATGGATATGACTGAGATTGACCCAGTAAAGATTGGTGTAATGTGGCAAAAAGTTGAAGCTATGGAAAAAGAAGTAGCTGAAATGCGAAGCGACATTAAAGAATTACTTGCCATGGCTAATAAAGGTCGTGGTGGGTTTTGGGTCGGAATGATGGTGGTATCTGGTTTAAGTTCAATTGTAGGATATATTACACATTTATTTGCGAGTAGGTAATGTGGAAAACGTCATTGCACAAGGAACTGAGTCTTTAGCAAGAAGCCTAGAACAAAGTCGTGAGGCTGGTAAAAAACTTACTAAGACTATTGAGAATATTCAGCATGATGGAACAGAAGTAGCATTACAGGAATTAGAAGCAAGAAAAAAACATAAGTTACACGAAGAAGCGATGGAAAACTCGATGATATATCGAGCAATCCAAGAATATGAAAATCAAAGTGCCATTATAGAAGCAGAAAATAAAGCTGAAAAAGAATTTAAAGCCAAATATGGAAGTAAGGAATGGAGTAAGGTATTAGAATTAAAAACAGTAGTTGAAAAAGAGCATCAAGAAAGTAAGAAGTATTATGGTCATAAGCTTGAAGATGTAAGGCGAGTTCAGTTTTATTGTTGGTTCGCTGCTTTTATTATTACTTGTTTGTTGTTTTACTTTAATCTTGTATGAGTTGGGTTAAGTATTGGTTTGCAGTATTTATTATTGAAGTAGTTATATGGTCGTATGTTATTTATTTGCATTTCCATATTAAAAGTTTAGAAAAGCCTAAAGCTAAGTTTTTAAAAGAGCATAAAGTAATTGTAAGAACTAAAAAGGACATTGTTCGTGGATGATGAATTATTTAAATGGTGGACAATGTTTGCATTGATTTGTATGATGTTTATTATATTGTTGAAGGAATAACATGGAATGGTTAGCTCAAATTGCCCCAGGAATTGCGACTGCATTAGGCGGGCCACTTGCAGGTTTGGCAATCACGGCTATATCTAAGGCTTTAGGTATTGATGAAAAAGAAGTGCAAAATACCATTGATTCAGGTAAGTTATCTGCCGAGCAATTAGCAAGCCTAAAACAAGCTGAGATTGAATTACAAGCTAAAGCACAAGAACTGGGTTTAAACTTTGAAAAACTAGCAGTAGATGATCGTAAATCTGCTAGAGATATGCAAGCTGTAACTAAATCATCTATTCCTGCGATTCTTGCAATAGGTGTAACAATTGGGTTCTTTGGTATTCTGTTTGGATTAATGACTGATAATGTAACCAAGTCAGATGCCTTACTTTTAATGTTGGGTTCACTTGGAACTGCATGGACAGCTATTGTAAGTTTTTACTTTGGCAGTTCTGCATCAAGTCAGAATAAAGATGAAATGTTGCACAGGAGTACACCAATTGGACAATAATTTTCAAAAGTCGTTTGAATTGGTAATGAAGTCAGAGGGGCTTTATAGTAATAATAGTAAAGACCCTGGTGGCGAAACAATGATGGGTGTAACTAAAAACGCATGGTCAACTTGGTTAAAACGACCAATTGAAGATGGTGAGATGGCTAAATTGCAATATAGTGATGTTAAACCATTTTATGAAGCATTATATTGGAATAAAGCCTATTGCCCCCAATTACCAACAGGTTTAGATTATATGGCATTTGACGCTGCAGTAAACATGGGTGTAGGGCAAAGTATTAGATTATTACAAAAATCGTTAGGATGCGTTCCTGATGGCATTATTGGGCAAAATACAATGACTGCAATCCATAACGCTGATACTAATAATTTAATAGATAAATATTCTGCACAAAAAGAACAATTTTATAGGTCGCTAGCTTTATTCAATACCTTTGGTAAAGGATGGTTAGCAAGAGTTGAACAAGTTAAACAAAACGCAAAGGAAATGCTAAATGGCAACTAATTTTAAAATTGATGGTAAACACTACGAATCTAAAAAATCACACTATGTTGTTGAACGTGAGCATGAGAAAAAAGAACATAATGAATTAGTCAGATTAGAAAAGAAATTAGACAGACATATCAATATGCCAATGGAAAAGGCACATCCATCTGATCAGAAAGATGCACCTTTGCCTAATATGAGAAAATATTAAAGATCATAAAAAGGTATATTATTTTTTAAAAATTCTTCTTGATGTTCTTTATTAAGTTTTACAAATACTATTGTTGAAAAACTTGGATCATAAACCCATTTTGGATCTCTCCAAGGTGGGTTATCGTTTGAGTATTTAGATTGTGGATGTGGTTTCATAGTGCCTTCCCATGATATTTATATAATTTATACTTCTTGCTTGGATGCCATTTAGATTCAATTAAATAGCCTGCCTTGCGTAGTTCTCCAACTCTGGTAGCCAACTTCATACCAGCACCAGCTTGTAACGCATCTAATGGACTAATCCATTTACGTTTGCTAATCTTTAAAATAATTTCTGCTTGTGTCATACATTGCTCCTTGTAAGTTCCGTAAGAAAGATAATAAAACTACATAAAATAACAACAAATAAAAAACAATATTTCATCATTTTGATGGCCCACCTAACAATTCTTTTTCTAACTGTCGCAGCTTCTCAGATAATTCCATCATATAACTTTGAGATTTTTCTAATTCATTCATGGCTTTCTCATAGTTTTCTCGCCAATATTTAATTTCTTCTACATAATTAATCATTTCTAATTTCTCCATTGTGGAATTCATCGCGAGCTTGCCAGGTTGCATTATCTTCAGCACGTTTATAACTAATAGACCAAAGTAACCGACCAAGTTTCTCAAAATCTTTATTGCGTAAGTAACACTCTATAGAATCAGCTTCTTCTGCTGTTGCTGAATAAATATTTTCAGCAAAGTTTTCAAAAGCACATTCGTCAAATGCATTACCTTCTCGCATTAAGTCTTGGATACGTTCTTCAATCTTTTCTTGGCAATCTGCCCAAAGTTCATAACTTTCATCTGTGCAATATGTTCTATAATCCATTACCATCCCCTTACTAAAATCCAACAAACCAAAGCTGGGCCAAATACTACAGTTGCTCCTATAAGTGCTTCTAAAAATGTTTTCATTTAATTTCCCTTTAAATTGATTAATTTGTACTACCCTTGTAGATTAATTAAGTTTTCTTAACTTTGCAAGAAATATTTGCATACTTAGGGTTTTCCTTAGATGATTTACAAAAATACAACAAATAGGGAAGTCAGGGATAGAACGTGATGGAGAAAAAGGGAATAAACTCCTCTACCCCTGACTGAGATTGTTCTTTAATTGAAAAAACTGTAATAAACATTTAAACATTTCAAATGGCTTTTGTAAATCTTTAATTTCTATTATCTGCGTTTCTTCTTCGGATACAAAGGCTATAGCTGCTCTTGCATTGGGCATCCCAAGTCCGTTACAATAAGCTGCAAGCTGCAATTCGTGTTCTAGGTAAACTTCCACGTTTTTAAGGACTTCTTTTGTCTTAAAATCTACAACAATACCTTCTTCCGAGTGCAAGTCGCATTTACCAGCATATCCAAGAGGATGAGCAAAAGACTTCTCACAATGCCAAAACTGATCCCCAAAATGCTCTCGTAGGGCATTTTCTGTGCGATAAGTATATTGTGGGTACTCAGGTAAATAAACTTGGCTAAAATAGGCTTCTAATACGCTGTGCATATCCGTTCCTCTTTGCATTGCTTCTTTACCTGTGCTACGAGAATCTTCTGTAACTCGTTTTAACCAATCAGCTTCTGGTTCGTTCTCACCTCTAGGTAAAGTAAGACTAGCTAATAATACTTGTTCTTGTTTCCAACGATCAAGACCAGGCTTTGCTAATAGATTAATAATGGTCGTTACAGAAGGTAATAATCCTTCTTTTTTAGCGTCTGCAAGTGTTGTATTGCGTACGTTTCCGTTTTTTGCTATACGAGTATAACTAGGCTCACCTGTTTTAGTGTACCAATGTGCTGAATTGCTTTCTTGAGTAATAATCATTTTTTTCCCTTTAATGAAATATTTATTGACGATAATACACTATAAATGTATTTTTATTGACAAAATTAAACTGATCTAACATAAATAAGATCATTTATTGACATTTCCTTTCGTTTTTTAAGATTTTTTGTCTTGAAAGTAAATTTCTTGCAAATCATTTCTCACTCGCTTTCTTTATTGCTCTATCCATTTCCAACCAAACCATAGTTCAGTATTCTTAATGTGTTCTTTTGTTGGCTTTTCTGTAACATTAATGTGCCAATTTCCACCAATTACCCAAGAGCCAGCATAAGGTGGATTTATTGGTGCAAACACATATTGTGGTGAACAGGTATGAATAGAATCACCTGTAACTTGTTGACCGCAAGCATTGCAAGAAGTCCAAGTATCAGCATTTAAAGTTATTGTTCCATCATGGTTTGTTTTCATTTCTCTTGTGCCTTTCTTAGTATTGCTCTAATTTCTTCAACAATTGCCCAAGCTAAATCAGAATCCATAACCTTCATTGAGTTCTTTTCACTACACCATCCTCTAGCTACTGCTCCAGCTATTTCCTCATCTGTTAGTTCACGCAAACCATCATATCTACCAATCAAATAAGACCTTGTATCTAAGGTTTCATTCTTTTCTTTAGCTTTCTGAATACCATTCCAATAACCAGTTGCATAAATAGCAGATTCTCTATCTTCAGAATGTTCGTAAAGAGGAATACTTTGTCCATCTTCTAATTCAGCAAACGCTATTGGTGGGTGGTCATATAATGCAGTATAGTTAGGATGTTTTAACGCGGCAGAACTACATGTTGTAGTGAATTCAGGTTTATCAAACCCATCAATTTTAACCATCATGGCAACAGGCTTTTGACTAAAGAATGGCTTAGTGTAAAGAAACTCTCCCTTCTCCCTCGTTTGCCAATCGCTCCCTGAGCCTGAGTCTATGTATTTGTATCCATAACCATCAAAATCATAACGCATTGCTATTGGTTCAATTGGGTGTGATTGGGTGTCAGAATGGGTATAAAGAGGTATATCTGCTTCTATTGGTCGTGTGTCGTGTTTACCATATACATATCCATTTTTGTCCATCCAAGCTACAGGTTTGATCATATTAATCGCTTTTTTTAATTGCCCAATATCTGACTGTAAATTGTTTGCATCAATGATTTGTTTTAACTCTTCAATTTTAGCTTTGTCTGAATCATGTTTTTTATACAAGTAATCTTGAGTTTCTAAAAGTTGACTAATACGCAATTTCAATTCCTCAATCTCTTTGGCTTGTTGGCGTAGCATGGTTTCTGCTTGTTCAAATAAATTATCATTTTCTGTATGCCAAAACAATTTCAACTTATCTGCTAGTTCATTTGCTGTCATTTCTGCACCTTTTTTATAAATACTACAGGTTCAGTATGTTCTCCACACCAATCGTCTGGTGCTTTATTTTGATTCTGTGGAAATCTACGACAAATGCCCATAGCATCAAAGCCTTTGGGACTATACCAATATTTACAAGTTTTACAGTTCATTTTTTTCCCTTTAAAGTAAACACTACTCCATTGACTAAAAAGTCAATTTATAACAAGTTTGTTAATATTTAAGAATATACAATCTTATCTGACAAAATAGACGCACGTTGTATAACTTGTTCGACAAAGCGAGCTAGACCCACTTGATCGAACTGATATACAGTACGTTCTTCATCTACACCAAATGCTTGTGTAAATGTGTCAGAATAATTTTTCGCATATTCACGAATCATATTATCCATATTATCCTAAAAGGGGATGTCTTGTTCTAAATCACCAAGCGACATTGAAGCATGATTACTAATTGTTCCAATATCAATTGATGGCTGTTTTACTTCTTTACTACCCAACAACTGCAATACATCTGCTTTAACTTCTGTTGATGACTTCTCAACTCCGTTAGAGTCCTTCCACTTCCTTGTTACCAACTTACCTTCTACATAAACTTGACTACCTTTTGTCACAAATTTACTACATATTTCGGACAATTTACCAAAGCAAGAGATCCTGTGCCATTCGGTATTTTCACGATATTCGCCAGACGCTTTGTCCTTAAATTTTTCAGAAGTTGCTACGCTAAAATTAGTAACTCCTGTGCCATCTTGAAACGTACGACTTTCAGGTTCACGACCGACAAAACCTACAATAATGACTTTATTCACCGACATTTTTTTCTCCCAACTTTTTCTCTAGTAATTGAATTGCTTGTATAGCTTGATTTCTGTCTAAAAGGGCAATAGAAGCCTTTTTAAAGTAAGCCAATAGTTTTGCTTCATCTGAATCTGTTTGCTCAATTAAAGCGTTTATAGACACAATTTGTTGTGGTGTAATCGCTGGCTTAGGTTCAGGTTCTTCATCTGGCAAGTCTTCGCCAGCATAAATATATAAACCAAGACCATGTAATGCAATCGCTTTTGCCAGGCATCGTTGCATCGCAGTATTAACAGCAAATGCGTCAGGATTAGGCATAGCTTTATTTTGATTATTCATTACAGGTAATTGAGCAGTCATTTCTTTGCCAAATGCTGTAACTGTGCAAAATACCATCAAAGTATCACCAAAAGCCATTGGTTGGTCGTATTTCCATGTAGCAGATGGATCAAGTTGTAATAACTGATCAACTGCCCATGCCCAAGATAAATAAGTAAAACGACCTTTTTTCTCTGTATTTTCGTTTACGTTAATTTTCCGTAATTCTAAATAATTGTTCATAATTTTCCGTATTAGTTAAGTTTTCTAAAAGCTGCTCTTGGCATACCACATTCAAACCAAATAACAGACATATCTTCATCAGACATCATGTTATTTTCCATTGCGTGTAATGCTTCCAATAGTCTTAATTGACGTTCTTCTTGCATTAAACGCATTTCCTGTAAATCGTCATCAATATTAAATGTATCAATCGTTCCTTGTGTCATCATTTTCCCTTTCGTAATAAACACAATTACATATTAACAAAAATTAATACATTGTGCAATAACTGTTGTAAAATAAATAAAAAATAATTAAGGAATGTTATGTCATTAAATTTTACGGATGCTATGATTGTTGAATTATTAGGTGGTACTAACAAGGTAGCAAAGTTATGTCAGGTAGCTCCCCCAGCTGTTGCACAATGGAAACTAAGAGGAATACCACATGGACAATTATTGTTTTTAGCAGCTGAAATAGAAAAGCAATCACATGGATTAGTAAAAAGGCAAGATTTGTTTCCTAAAACATACAGATTAGTTTGGCCTGAACTTGCATAGTAAAAAAATTTAGTTTATTGTATTAACTCATTCGGAATAATTTACGGAAAGGTGGTAGGTCATGGATTGGTCGGGTAACGGCAGCAACTATGATACAAGCAGACTGTGGGAAAGTAGATGTAATACTGCACAAATAGGTGGCGAAGATAGTGCCTATTCTACGAAAGACTGTCGGGTGAACTGGCTCCGAAAGAGAAGTTTTGAAGGCACACTAGGATGGCTAGGTGTCTTCACCAAAAGAGAAGATATATTTAATATATATTTAAGGGTTTATGAATAGTCAAGAAATTAAAGAATATGAGAACTTATTAGATAGAATTATTATTGTTCTAGTAATGTTATTATTCTTTTTTTTATGGATTTAAATTCTGAAGAATGGCGAAAAATCTGTGAAGCAACATCTACATTAAAAACACCTTTACAACAAAGAAGAAAATATTTAGACTTGGTGCAGAAACATCGAGGATTAAAAGCAAGACAAGAATTAGAAGCTGAAATAGTAAAACAATTTAACATTTTAAAGGGAAAAAAATGTCAAGTTACTTAATATGGGCAATAGGTGTAGTCTACCTATATGTCGCTATAGAACAAATCATTAAAGGTAATGTTGCTTTAGGTATATCTTTTATAGGTTACTTTATTGGCAATATTGGATTAGGTATGGTGGCTAAATGAAATACTTAATTTATGATGAAAATAAAGAATTAATGCGTAAAACTAAAACTTATGCTGAAGCAAGAAACATTGTTAAGTTAAGAACAGGTTGGACAATAAAACGTATTAAAGTTGATAAACCTATATTTGAGGATGCTCCATTTTGATTAATCCTAATGACGAAATACAATACATAGTTGATTTGATTGATGACTATGCAGCCGCAGACGCAAAATTAAGTTATATAGAAAACTATAAATCAGGTTTAAAAGCATTGTTTATGCAAAATAGTAGTCAGCCATCTATTGCTGGAAAAGAAATGGATGCACTAGCTTCTTTTGAATATAAGGATTATTGTAATGATTTGGCAAAAGCTAAACGAGAATACACTTCATTAAAATTAAAAATAGAAACTGCTAAAATGAAAGTTGAAGTCTGGCGAACAGAACAAGCAACTAATAGACAAATAGAAAAATTAACTCGTTGAAAAAATCAGAAAAAGAATTATATGGAAAAATTGCATCATTGGGATGCTCTCTCTGTAGGCATCTTGGACTCGGTGAAACACCAGCTGAAATCCATCACATACGGAGAAACGCAACAAAACGAAGTAATAGCCCAGTCATTCCATTGTGCAGAGAACATCACAGAGGCGATTCTGGTGTTCACGCACTTGGCAAGAAGGGAAAATTTGAAGCTTGCTACGGAATTGACGAGCAAACCTTACTTCAAAAGACAATGGAACTTATAGGTTAAATTTAATATAATATTTTTAACTTATAGGTATATACATCGCATCAATTTGGGATGTTTTTTTATCCTTGTAAATTGATAACGTGAATACTAATTTACAACTCAAGTCTATCCCAGCCGAATTCATCAGCTATTTGAGCAGCATATTTTCTAAAAATTTTATCGTGTTTATCCCAATTTTTAGATTTATACCTTTTTAAATGTATTAATTCATGTGAAAGCGTTTTGAGGATAGTTTCAAAATGACTACACTTAGCTTTAGAAATAGTAATAATATGTATATCGTCATCGTATACATAAGTTCCATAAGAATCTTCTTCTGATGTAACTACAAAATTAATTAGTGCAGTATTTGGTAAATTCCAATTATTAAATGGCTTCATTTGACAAAGCATTAGATACATCGATTCTAATGTTTTGCTTGTGGGAGTCATACGTTGTAGACTTTTCCACGAAATTCAATTGTGCCTTCATTTTCATCATGCACTTGGAATAACTCTGGCATTAACAATCTACCATCCTTAAATGTCAGCATACAAAATCCACTTCTCCAATCAACAGGTGCATCCTCAAGGTAACTTATGAACTGTTCACCTCTAGGATTTGCTAAACAGCCTGTCTGAACTCCGTAAAATGTTTTTTGATACCCTGTTAAGGGTTGAACTGCTAAAACGTGCGTATGACCTGTAACAATGTTTGCACCTAAAGCAGCTTTGACGTTGTTATATCCAGCGTAAGCACCACCTTTAAGTCGATGCTTCACTATAGTTTCATTATTAAGCCAAAACGACCAACATGCTTGCCAAGATGCAAGATGATCTTTAAGACTAAATCCTTTTAAATTTTGATATTGTGGTACGTTTGCTGATAAAAAAGACTCAAAACGTGCATCGTGATTACCAAATGTGTGTATTAGGTTAGTTTTAAACTTTGACGTAGCTTCAATTTCTCCCATGTAATGGGTAACTGCATCTAATTCTTCCATAACTGTTGGTGCATTTTGAAACATAATTCGAGGATGACGTGAGATTGTAGTGCCATCTAAAATATCACCATTGGCAATAATAACTTCAGGTTTAAATTCTTTGATGGCTTCTAAAAGTCCGAGATATGCTGTAGTTTCTGTGTCAGGGTAAAAGTGAGCATCTGAAAATATAATAACTCGACCATTTTCTAATGTAACACCACGTCTAGCATTACCACGAGTTTCTGATAAACGATTTAATAACTTTTGTTTTTCTTGTTCTGCGTTAAATTTCTTAAGAGTTTCGTGTGTTGTAGCTTCTAAAACAATGTTATACTTTTTTTCAAGCCTTCTGCGTCTGCGAAAAACTGCTGATAAGTCACATTCTATTATTTTGGCAAGTTTGTTAGGAGATTTATATTCATGCCATAATTTAATAAAGTAATCATCATCAACAGTTGGTGCTGGCATAAATTTTCCTTTTGGGTTTTCTATTTTATAACATAATTTTGCTAAATAACAATGACATACACAAAATATGCAAGGCGAATTGACACAAATCATACGCAAGTTGTTAAAAAACTACGAGAATTAGGTGCGACTGTGTTTGATGCAAGCAGAATGGGACAAGGATTCCCAGACTTAGTTATCGGTATAAATGGTAAAACTGTGTTGGTTGAAATAAAGTCAGGCGAAGAAAAGCGTTTCACAAATGCCCAGTTGAAATTTATAGAAAATTGGAAAGGTTCTACAGTTGTAAGAATTAATGACTTAGAATCAGCAGAACGCTTAATAAAACTACTTGAAACAAGTTAAATTTGTAGTAAAATAAAGTATCTCAATGGTGAGATTTCTTTGCAAAGGAAAAGATATGGGTTACTATGGAATGGAAAAAGAGCCAAAAAGCGTAATTTCTAGCGATAAAACAGGTATGAAAAAAGGCACAGAATCTGGGCCAAATAGTCTTAAAGGTGTTCCATCAACAACTGGTGCTAAAGCTCCAGCAGGTGCAACTTCTAGTGACACATCAGGCGAGCGTAAAGCTAAATTAGTTGGTGGTGTTGCTATGGGTAAAGCTGACAGCATTGGTAGTCGTGATGCTTCTCACATGGGTAAATACGATGGTATGTGTGGCGAAATGAAGGGTGGAAGCTCTGAAAAAGTAGTTTATGAACATAAGCGTATTGAACATCACCAAGACAAGATGTAATAAGCAAAACCCCTAATTCTCGGTAAAGAACTAGGGGTTTTTAACCAATAAACAGGATAGTGCTTAATGGCTAAAATCAATTTTAATAATACTTGTCTAACTTGTATATATTATTCTGACCCAAATCAAATAATGGGGACTTGCAGAAGATACCCTACTTATCAAAACCGACATTCAACAGAATGGTGTGGTGAATTTGAGCTTAATCCTAGTCCTGTGGCTATCGAAAACATTGTTCAAGATGTAACTAGAGAATCAATAATGGCAGAAGTTGGTGCTATTAAAACTAAACCAGGAAGGCCTAAAAAAGATGCAAGCTAATCAAATAGATTACAGACAATTACAAAGAATGTGTGATAAAACTGCAAAAGATTTAGATTTATTACAAAATACTTTGCTAGAAGTTAAGTTTCCTGAAATATTTAGTGCAATTTCTTTATTAGAATTTGTGTCATTTTATATTTGTGGAGAACAAGATGCAGCTTAAACCACTACACGACAAAATTGTAGTTAAACCAATAGAACGTAAGAAATCAGACATAATTGCTGTGATTATGGATGAAAAAGATAACATGGGAACAGTAGTAGCAGTTGGCCCTGGTAAACGATTGCCTAATGGCAGACGTGAACCTATGCCAATTAATGTAGGATCATTTGTAAGATTTGGCACAATGGGTGATGATGAATATTTAAAGTATCAAGAGTATTTTGAAGACAACGAGCGTTATTTAATTATGTCATGGCAAGATGTATGTTTTGAACAGGAGATAGCATAATGGCTAATCTTAAAGAAATAAATGATAATTTTGAGAAGTATTATGTAGAATGGTCAAAAAAACCAATTACATTATCAGATGATGAAATTAGAAATATTTTACATAAATATAAAATACCAATGGTATATGAATTAAATTGTGCAATTCGTGAAATTATAAGAGATTATGAGGTGTTAAATGGCATCAACTAAACCTGGCTTATATGCCAACATTCACGCTAAACAAGAGCGTATTAAAAAAGAAAAAGCAGAAGGTAAACCAGTCGAGAAGATGCGTAAGCCTGGTAGTAAAGGTGCTCCAACTGCTGAAGCATTTAAACAATCTGCTAAGACTGCGAAGAAATAATGGAAACAATTACATTAAAAGAGTTAAGAAAAACAAATTTATATCGTAATGAAATAACACGGCCATTGCGAGAATTATTTAATGAAATTACTATTGATGAAAAAGAAATAATAGAACTTGGTAATAAATTTATTTATATGGATAAAGTTACTGAGGAATATCATGGTTTTGTAGAATTTGCAAAAGCAATATTAGAAAAGGCAAAATAATGGTTACTAAAAAACACGATAAACCAATAGAACATAAGACCACAGGTAAGGGTAAGACATACAATCCTACTGACAAAGGTGCTGGCATGACTGCAAAAGGTCGTGCTGAGTACAATGCCAAGAACAATGCTAATTTAAAAGCTCCTGCCCCTAATCCAAAGACAGAAAAAGACAAAGGTCGTAAGGCATCTTTTTGTGCAAGGATGGAAGGAGTTGTTAAGAACGCTAAAGGCCCTGCTGAACGTGCAAAGGCATCACTTAAGAATTGGAACTGCTAATGAATATAGACATAATAGATAAAAGAAGTTTGTTTGAGAAGTTGATGAATCATTTTGGTTGGTATAAAACTCAAATGTCAGAACTTAAAGTTGACAAATTAGAGGTTGATTACCATTTTATTGTTGAAGTCCCAGAGGAGTACAAAAATGCCATTAATAAAGAGCAAGACCCAGAAAGCAGTCAGCAAGAACATAGAAGCAGAAATCAAAGCAGGAAAACCCCAAAAACAAGCAGTAGCAATAGCGTTAAACGTACAACGAGAAGCCAAAAAGAAGAAAGGAAGTAAATAATGCAAATTAATTTTCATATCGATCAAATCAACGAAATGTTAAAGTTTCTAGATGAAGTTCCACATAAGTTCTCAAGAGGACTTGTAGACTTTATTCAAGCTCATACACAGAAACAAATTGATGAACAGAAACCTGTTGCAGAAATACAACAGTCTACTGATGAAACTGTTGTAGAAAAACAACAATAAAGTTTTGTTAATCAATAACATGGAATCTGAATCAGATCGTTCTGCGAAGATAGCAGAGGGCATGAAAGGCAACAGAAATGCTGCCAAGAACAAGCTCTTTGCTGATCAGCTCAAACGTCATTTAATACAGAATCCACAGAAGTTAGAGAAGATTGTTGAGAAACTTATTGATGATGCTATGGAAGGTAGTATAGCAGCTGCAAGAGAAGTTATTGATAGGGTTGATGGTAAAGCTGTTCAGTCAACTGAGATAACAGGTGCAGATGGTGAGCCATTAACAGGTATTCAAGTTACGTTTGTAAAGCCTAATGAATGAACTACAAGGTGCGATTGCCAAAGCTGAGTTTCCTGAGAAATTGGCTTGTTTATTTGAGCCTATGCGTTACAAAGTTTTGTATGGTGGTCGTGGTGGTGCAAAGTCATGGGGAGTATCAAGGGCTTTACTCATTCTTGCTTGCAAATCTACACTCAGGATATTATGTGCCAGAGAGTTTCAAACATCAATTAAGGATTCAGTTCACAAACTCTTATCAGACCAAATCTACGCACTTGGTTTAGAATCTTTTTATGAAATAACGCAGAACGCTATCAGAGGTAAGAATGGTAGCGAGTTTGCTTTTGTTGGTTTAAAGAATAACGTAGCCAATATCAAATCATTTGAGGGTGTGGATATATGTTGGGTTGAGGAAGCTCAAACAGTATCTAAAACATCATGGAATGTATTAATACCAACGATTCGTAAAGAAAACTCTGAGATTTGGGTAACATTTAACCCTGAATTGGAGTCAGATGAAACATTCCAACGCTTTGTTGTTAATCCCCCTAATAATTCTGTAATACAGAAAATCAATTGGTCGGATAATCCCTGGTTTCCTGAAACATTAAACTTAGAACGTCTTGCACTTAAGAATAGGGATGCAGAAGCCTATAATACTGTGTGGGAAGGACTTTGTAGGGTTACAGTAGATGGTGCTATTTTTGCTAAAGAAATGCAGATGGCAGAGCTTCAGAATCGTATTACAAGAGTGCCTTATGACCCAATTAAACCTGTTCATGCTGTGTTTGACTTAGGATGGGCAGATCATACTGCTATTTGGTTCGTGCAGTTTATAGGCATGGAAATACGATTAATCCGTTATTTACAAGCAAATCAACAAACAATATCTTGGTATCTTGCAGAAATGCAAAAGTTTGGGTATTTCTTTGATACGTTGTGGTTGCCACATGATGCAGCTGCTAAAAATCTAGGTTCTGGTCGTAGCATTGAGGATATCGTAAGAAGTACAGGTATGAAAGTGCAGATATTAGACAGAGTTCCTGTAACGGATTCTATCAACGCAGCAAGAACCATCTTTAATAAATGTTATTTTGATAGGGAAAACTGTGATGATGGACTGCAATGTTTACGTCATTATCGCTATGATGTAGATGAGAATGGTGCTTGGAGTCAAAAGCCATTACACGACCAATATTCGCATGGTGCTGATGCGTTTCGTATGTTAGGACTAATGGTTAACGAGCCTAAAAAAGTCAAGCCTAAAAAGGTTTATATTGAACATGGTTCATGGATGGGTTAAAATTTAGTTTACAATGAGGGCAAAATATGGCTGAAATCGACACAAACCCAGATAGTCGCATCCAACAGGCGATGGAATATTTGCGTCAGGTAAATGACGTAGATTCTAATAATAGAGCCGAAGCCTTAGATGATGTGCGATTTAGTGCTGGTGATCAATGGCCTGTAGACGTTCAAAATTCAAGAATATTAGAAGCTAGACCTTGCCTTACTATTAATAAAGTCGATGCGTATTGCCGTCAAATCGTAAACCAAATTCGTGAGCAACGACCAAGAATCAAAGCTCATGGCATGAATACACAAACAGATGAAAAGCAAGCTGAAATCATCACAGGTATTTGCAGACACATAGAATTGCAATCAGATGCAGACCAAGCCTATTTAAATGCAGTAGATTATGCAGTTCGCATGGGTTGGGGATATATTAGGGTTACTACTGATTACATCAAAGATGATAGTTTTGACCAAGAAATTTATATCAAGCCTATAGAAAACCCATTTACAGTCTATTTTGACCCTAATTCAATTATGACTGATGGTTCAGATGCAGAGCGTTGTTTAATTACAACACTTATTCCAAAGAAAACATTTAGTGCAATGTATCCTGATGCTGAAGTAGATCAGGGATTTGTCAGTCGTGGAACAGGTGATGTAATAGGCGATTGGATACAAAAAGAAGAAATCCGTATTGCTGAATATTGGTACACAATTCGTGAAAGTGTTGTTTTATTACAACTATCTGATGGTTCAAGCATCTATAAAGATGAAGTTGATAAGAAATTGATGGCAGAAATGGGAATTGAAATCATCAATAGACGTGATTCAGTTCGCAAAAAGATTAAATGGTGCAAAGTTACTGCTATGCAAGTGCTTGAAGAAGGTGATTGGGCTGGTAAATATATCCCAATTATTCCTGTTTATGGTCAAAGCACCATAGTTCAGGGAAAACATAAGCGTTTTGGCTTAGTTAGAATGGCTAAAGACCCACAACGTATGTATAACTATTGGTCAACTGCATTAACTGAAACTGTTGCACTTGCACCTAAAGCTAAATGGTTGCTTGCTGAAGGTCAAGATGAGGGTCACGAAAACGAATGGGCAATGGCAAATATTAAAGCTATGCCTGTTTTACGTTATAAACAGACTGATATTGATGGCAGACCAGCAAATCCACCAATTAGACAGACACCAGAACAGCCACCAACAGGTGCAATGGCAGCGATGCAGTCGATGAATTTAGATTTACAGGCAGTTATTGGTATTTATGATCCTAACCAACTGCCACAAGGTATTCAATCAGGTAAAGCTATTCAAGGTCAGCAAATGCAAGCTGATATGACGAATATGCACTATTACGACAACTTAACTCGTTCTATTAGACAAGTTGGTCGTATTATTTTGGACTTAATTCCTAAGATTTACGACACACAACGTGCAATGCGTATTATTGGCGATGATGGCAAACCTGAAATTATGACGATTAATGAACGCAAAATGGATGAGCAAGGCATTATGCGTATTATGAATGATGTTACGATTGGTGAGTATGACGTTGTAATGGATACAGGCCCTGGCTACAATTCTAAGCGTCAAGAAGCAGTAGATTCTATGATGGCACTATTCCAAGCAGAGCCATCACTTGTACAAGTTGCTGGCGATTTATTAGTTAGAAATATGGATTTCCCTGGTGCTGATGTAATTGCAGATAGATTAGCAATTAATAACCCATTAGCACAGATTGACGATATGTCAGATATACCACCAGCAGTTCAGATGAAGCTCAAGCAAGGTCAGGCAACAATACAGCAGATGCAACAACAGATTCAGCAGTTGCAGATGATGATTAAGCAACGTCAAGACATCGAGGGTGTTAAGCAAGAAGCTGAAACTAAACGTGAACTCATGCGTCAGACTACTAAAGCTCACGATACAGAAATGAATAACGCAACTAAACGTGAAGATACGAAGATTCGTGCTTCTACTGCAATGACTGACACGATTACAAAGACAGAAGCACAAAAAGAAATTGAGCAAATGAAAGCACAATTAGCGTTGATTTTGTCACATATTAATCGTACAGAATTTAAAGCTGCAAATGCAGAGGTTGTTGAACGAGCAATATAGTTGTAAATTAACAACAAAAGTATTAAGATATATTAAACCTTACCTGTGAGGTACACAGGGTTAATTCTTGAGGGAAACTCATGTCAGATGCAACAGTATTAACAAGCGAGAATAGTGCCGAGTTTTATGCAAATAAATTAGGTTTAGCTGCCGAACCTGAAGTTGAGGCTGTAGTTGAGGAAAATCCTACAGAGCCGACAGAAGTAGAGGAACAGAGTGAACCAGTTGCAGAAGACGAGGGAAAAGTAACAGAAGAACGGAAACCAAATCCGAAACTTGAAAAGAGGTTTTCAGAACTCACTAAACAACGTGAGCAACTGCGTAAAGAAGCAGAAGCAGAGCGTCAAAGACGTGAAGAATTGGAAACTCGTTTAAAGGCATTGGAATCACAGGCTGCACCTAAAGTGGAGCAGAGCAGTAATGACAAGCCGAGGCCTGATCAGTTTGTAGATGCGTTTGAATACGCAGAAGCATTGGCTGATTGGAGTGCCGAAAACGCTGTAATGCGTAGTAAACAGGAAGAAATTGAACGTAGAAGACAAGAAGAGCGTAACAAAGTCATCGAAACTTGGAACTCTCGACTAGAAAATGCAAAACAAGATTTACCTGATTTTGAAGAAATGGTAGCTTCTAGTGACGTAATCGTACCTGATCATGTTAGAGAAGCAATTTTGGATAGCGAAGTTGGGCCAAGAATTTTATATCACTTGGCAGAAAACAAAGAACTTGCTGAAAAAATAGCCAAATCAAACGCTATTACTGCTTTACGAGAAATAGGTAAGTTGGAAGCAAGGTTTGAAAAACCTTCAGAAGTGAAGCCTGTTGCTGTGAAGTCTAAAGCACCTGCTCCGATTAATCCAATCAAAGCTGGTACAAGTGAACAAGTTGTTGTAACTGATACAGATAAAATGACTTTTGCACAGTACAAAGCAATGAGGCAAGCTAAGAGGATTAGGTAAAAACTTAATTTATTAAATTGAAAGGTAATTAAAATGGCAAATAATTTATTAACCATTAGCAAGATTACCAACGAAGCATTGATGGTTCTAGAAAACGAATTGACATTCACATCTGAAGTCGATCGTAACTATGATGATCAATTCGCAGTTGTTGGTGGTAAGATTGGTAACACAGTTAACGTAAGAAGACCTGGTCGTTTCATTGGAACTACAGGCCCAGCATTAAACGTAGAAGACTTTAACGAAACTTCTGTACCTGTAACTTTATCAACACAGTTCCACGTTGATACACAGTTTACAACTCAGGACTTAGCATTGTCTTTAGATATGTTTAGCGATCGTGTATTAAAGCCAGCTGTTGCTGCTATTGCTAACAAAATCGACAGAGATGGTCTAGTTATGGCTACTCAAAACACAGCTAACATCGTTGGTACAGCAGGTACTCCCCCAACAGGTTTGATTACATATCTAACTGCTGGTGCTTACCTAGACGCTGAAGGTGCTCCAAGAGATGGTAGACGTGCTTGTATCGTTGAGCCATTTACATCTGCAACTATTGTTGATTCTTTAAAAGGCTTATTTGTGCCACAAGAAGCAATTGGCGAGCAATATCGGAAAGGTTTGATGGGTCGTGACTCTGCTGGTATGAACTGGAAACTTGACCAAAACGTAGTATCACAAACATTTGGTACTAACAGCACAACAACTGTTACTGCTTCTGTTGCTACTACAACTGCTACAGGTTTCTTAACATCTGGTTGGGCTTCTTTTTCTAACATCAGCATCACAGCCGCTAATACAGGTAACTTAGTATTAAACGTAGGTGACGTTATTACTATCGCTGGTGTTTATGCAGTTAACCCACAGAATCGTCAGGCTTATGGTTCTAACAAGCTCCGTAACTTTGTTGTTAAATCTGC
>Ga0208872_1000419_pt1 | contig 32895 bp, 31 predicted proteins | sample CryBogCBH12Aug08_FD_185508 | JGI IMG/M metagenome (GOLD analysis project Ga0208872, IMG submission 185508) | Freshwater microbial communities from Crystal Bog, Wisconsin, USA - CBH12Aug08 (SPAdes) | ecosystem: Environmental > Aquatic > Freshwater > Lake | place: Crystal Bog, Wisconsin, USA...
TGCGTTCACTCATACCAAAAGAATACCAGCCGAGAATTTAATGAGGTTCTCTGCGCTATTTCCCGCGTGAAATCTGGCTGTGCTGGGCCAGAGTTTGCCCTTGATTAGGACTGTAAATCCCCCGGCTCTGCCTTCGAAGGTTCAAATCCTTCACCCGCCACCATCAGGTAAAACTTCCTTAAAGATAGATTCACTATCCAAAATCCTCGGGAACATTTCACTCAGTTCCCTTGTTATGCCCCACACAAAGCGACTAATCCAGACTTAGATTGGCGCACCAAGGTTCGGGGGTACAAGCAATGAAGCACCACGAAGTTTCTTCCATTAAGCCAGATGGAACTCTCTACCCCCATCAAGTAAATGACGCCAAGCTGCGTGAAGAGCTCGATCCACTCTCCTACGAGGTCTTGCGCCAAGCCGGTACGGAAAGAGCGTTTAGCGGTGAATACACCGACACGGAAACCGAAGGCGTCTACTCCTGCAAGGTCTGTTCTCAAGAGCTATTTAGGAGTGAGACAAAATTTCATTCCGGATGCGGATGGCCATCTTTTTATGCTCCAACTGAGGCAGATGCTGTGGTGTTGATTGAAGATCGATCATTCGGTATGAAGCGAGTAGAAGCTCGCTGCGCTAACTGTGGTTCTCACCTCGGGCATGTCTTTAAGGGTGAGGGTTACAAGGTCCCAACCGATGAGCGCTGGTGCATTAATTCAGTCTCACTCACGCTTCAACCAAAGAATTAACCAAGAGAAGGTAGCGAACGATGTCAACGAAACTAAAAGTAATCGGAGCGTCATGGTGTCCGGATTGCAAGCGCGCAAAAACTTTCTTGGGACAACATCGAATTGAATTCGATTGGGTAGATATGGAGACCGATCCATCTGCCCAAGCGGAGGTCGAACGCATTAATGATGGAAAGCGAATTATTCCAACGATCATCTTTCCGGATGGTTCGATCCTCACCGAGCCATCAAATGATGAGTTAGCCGAGAAGCTCGGAATTGTTCGCGAGGCAGCGATGGATTCATATGATGTCTTGATCGCAGGAGGTGGCCCTACTGCGCTGACAACTGCCATTTATGCAGCACGCGAAAATCTCAAGGTACTCATCGTTGAAAAATCTGCCGTAGGAGGCCAAGCGGGAGTTACCGAACGCTTTGATAACTACCCAGGTTTCCCCGATGGAATCGGTGGTGCAGAACTCGCTGGCCGCTTTGAATTGCAGGCACGAAAGTATGGTGTCGAAATTCTGCAGGCAGTTGGAGTTGAATCCTTTAAAGAGGTTGATACTTCCGAAGGCTATGCGGGGCTAGACATCACGCTCTCAACTGGGGCAGTAGTTCAATCACGCGTGCTTCTAGTGGCGACTGGTTCCACCTATCGCCGCACAGGTGCCGAAGGTGAAGCCGATCTGATTGGTGCCGGAATTCATTTCTGTGCCACCTGCGATGGACCTTTTTATAAAGGGGCTGATGAAGTGGTTGTTCTCGGTGGCGGAAATTCAGGACTTGAAGAGGGCTTATTCCTCACACAATTCGCCGACCACGTGACAGTGATTGAACGTGGGGGAGAGTTGCGTGGTTCGAAGCTATTGCAGGACAAGGTTTACTCGCATCCCAAGATGGCGGTGAAACTCAATAAAGGAGTGCAATCCTTTATCGCTAATGAGAGTGGTCAACTCGCTGGGGTCGAACTTGAAAACTTGATCACTAAAGAACGCTCCACCCATAACGCTAAAGGCGCGTTCATCTTTATTGGGCTAGATCCAAATACAGATTGGCTCAATGGATCTGTAAACCTAGATGAGCGAAAGTTCATCGCCACCGATCAAATGTTTAGCACCTCCGCGAGAGGCGTTTTTGCAGCTGGAGATGTTCGAAGTGGTTCTACCAAACAGCTTGCATCGGCCGTTGGTGAAGGTGCAGCAGCCGCAATTCAGATTCGATATTTCCTGGATAAATTAAATAAGTAGAAAAAAGCCCCCTCTCAGATTTCGAGAGGGGGCTTTTTTGATTTCTTTAGATATCGAAGCGGTCTAGCTCCATGACCTTGGTCCATGCCTTGACGAAGTCATGAACGAACTTCTCCTTGGCATCACTGCTTGCATAAACCTCAGAGAGAGCACGCAGGACAGAGTTCGAACCAAAAACGAGATCGGCGCGAGATGCCGTCCACTTGATTCCACCAGTCTTGGTGTCGCGACCCTCGAAGCTTTCTGCGGCGCTGCTCTTGGCGTTCCACCCGGTTCCAATATCAAGGACGTTGACGAAGAAGTCATTGGTAAGAACACCAGGTGTTTGAGTAAATACGCCCTCAGTTGATCCATTGGCATTAGCGCCAAGTACGCGCAATCCACCTACGAGGACAGTCATCTCTGGGGCGGTCAAGGTGAGTAGCGCTGCCTTGTCGACGAGGTGGAACTCTGCGGGATGGTGTGGTCCGGACTTAATGAAGTTACGGAATCCATCAGCGATAGGTTCGAGCACCTTGAACGATTCAACATCCGTTTGATCTTGCATTGCATCGGTGCGTCCAGGAGTAAATGGAACGGTGATTGATACTCCGGCTGCGTGTGCAGCTTCTTCGATTGCTGCGCCGCCGCCGAGCACGATCAGATCTGCGAGAGATACCTGAGTTGCGTGTGAAGCGTTAAAGCTGTTTTGGATTCCTTCAAGGGCGGTGAGAACTTTTGCCAGTTCTGCAGGATCGTTCGCCTCCCAACTTCGTTGTGGTTCTAAGCGAATGCGTGCGCCATTAGCGCCACCACGCTTATCAGTTCCGCGGAAGGTCGAGGCAGATGCCCAAGCGGTTCGTACTAATTCGCTTGTTGTGAGACCGGATGCGAGAAGTGCAGCCTTTAACTCTGCAATCTCAGGTGCATCGATAAGTGGGAGAGGCTTCGCTGGAAGTGGGTCTTGCCAGATGAGTTGCTCAGCTGGAACCAGCTCTCCCAAGTAACGTGCGATAGGACCCATATCGCGGTGCGTTAGTTTGAACCAAGCGCGCGCAAATGCATCAGCGAGTTGATCTGGGTTTGCATGGAAGCGACGAGAGATTGCTTCGTAGGCTGGATCAAATCGAAGTGCTAAATCGCTTGTCAGCATGACAGGTGGGTGCTTGATGCTTTCATTGTGAGCATCTGGAACTGCATCTGCTGAAGCATTGTCGGCAGGAATCCACTGGGTTGCACCAGCAGGGCTCTTGGTCTGAACCCACTCGTGTCCGAAGAGAACATCGAAGTATGAGTTGTCCCAAGCAATCGGAGTTGGTGTCCAGGCGCCTTCAAGTCCGCTGGAGATCGTGTCTCCAGCATTTCCAGTCCCAAAAGAATTCTTCCAACCGAGTCCCATCTGCTCGAGAGCGGCCCCTTCAGGTTCTGCTCCAACATATTTACTTGGATCTGCAGCGCCGTGAGTCTTTCCAAATGTATGTCCGCCTGCAATAAGTGCGACGGTCTCTTCATCGTTCATCGCCATGCGAGCAAAGGTTTCGCGGATGTCACGAGCCGAAAGAAGCGGATCAGGATTTCCATTAGGACCCTCAGGATTTACATAAATCAATCCCATTTGAACGGCAGCAAGTGGATTTTCTAAATCGCGCTCTCCGCTATAACGGTTATCTGCGAGCCACTGCTCTTCCTTGCCCCAGTACGTCTCATCTGGTTCCCACACATCAGCACGGCCGCCACCAAAACCAAAGGTTTTAAATCCCATTGATTCCAACGCCACATTTCCGGTCAAGATCATTAGATCGGCCCATGAAATTTGCTTGCCATACTTTTGCTTGATCGGCCACAGCAATCGACGGGCCTTATCAAGATTGACGTTATCGGGCCAGCTATTAAGAGGTGCAAATCGTTGCATGCCTGCCCCTGCTCCGCCGCGACCATCAAAAGTGCGATAGGTACCAGCGCTGTGCCATGCCATGCGAATAAAGAATGGACCGTAATGTCCGTAGTCAGCTGGCCACCACTCTTGCGAATCAGTCATGAGAGCGCGCAGGTCGGCTACAAGTGCTTGGAGATCTAACTTCGCAAACTCTGATGCGTAGTCAAAATCTGGACCCATTGGATCGGCCTCTGCAGAGTTGTATTGCAGAACCTTCAAGTTAAGTTGGTTTGGCCACCAGTCTTGATTAAAAGTTCCTTCGCTGGCCAACTTGCTTCCAGTAAATGGGCATTTGCTCTCGTCGGTCATTACATCTCCTCATAAATAAACTCTTTAACTACTATGTTGTTAAGAGTAACCAAAGAAGATGAATGGCGTATTACCGAGTTAGGCCTTAGGCAATGAGTTGATGCTCACTCTTTAGCGCCCCGCCCTGAAGGCGTTCGCCTGGCGTATCCAGAGTCAAAAAAAGGAACCCGCCTCAGCGTTGAGGCGGGTCCTTGAGCGCTTCCCCCGACAGGATGCGCTCGCTCTTTTATCTGATGAAGCTGATTAAGGCTTTACAGGTGCTACTGGCTTTGGAGCAACTACAGGAGGAGTCAACTTTGTAGGCAAGGTTGGCAGTGCTGTGATCGCTGCTGCACGGGCGTTAGTTGCTGCAGCAACTGCTGCGACGCGAGCATTCAGAGCAACTTGGCGAGCCGCTGCTGTTGGGTTACCAGCTGTAGCGGTTGCATAAGCTGCCTTAGCAGCTGCAACTGCTGAGTTGAATGTTGCTTCAATTGACTTGAGGGATGCCTTATGAGCAGTTAAAGCATCGCGGTAAGCAACGATTGAGGCTTTGTAATCAGCCTGAGCCTTATTGCGAGCATCTTGCCAAGCTTTGAGAGCTACGCGATATGCCTCAAGTGCTGCCTTATAAGCGGCCTTGTCAGCAGCAGAAACCTTGGTTGGAGCGGTTGAAGTTGTTGGGGCTGGAGTTGTATCCGCAAATGCGGCAGTTGGACCCAAGAGAAGTGCGGCGCCAACGCTTGCAGCGATGATGCGGTTACGAAGGTTCTTCTTCATTTTTCGTCCTTAGTCTTAAGCAAAGTGTTCTAATGAACACTGGGAGCTGTTGTTCCCATGGCATAAGCATCAGCCCGGACTTTGTGAGAACCATGTGAATACCTTGTCAGCCTCTTGCGGGTAAGAATCCGCAAGTTAGGCTTACCAAACATGAATAAGGCGCAGATACTCGTGGTCGATGATGAGTCTGGCGTGCGCGAGCTAGTGAGCGATGTACTCGAACTAGAGGGATACGAAGTCACGGTTGCGGTGGATGGTCTAGATGCCCTGGCTCGGATCCGCAAGCAGAAATTTGATCTCTATGTTCTAGATATAAATATGCCGAAGATCGATGGATTGGTACTCCTAGAAAAGGTCCGCAGCGCAGGTGATGAAACCCCAGCGCTTCTGCTTAGCGCCCGGCGCGAAAAAGATGATGTCCACACGGGCTTTAGAGTCGGCGCAGATGATTATGTAACTAAGCCATTTAGCATTGAAGAGTTAGCGCTTCGGGTGGAAGCAATCTTGCGACGCACTAAAACTCATCAGAGCACAAACCTGCTTCGCTGTGGTCCTATTTCCATGGATCTAGATCAACATCTAGTGAGATTTGAAGAAGAGACCATTGAGTTGTCGCCCACCGAATACAACCTGCTCCACTTCTTGATTGAACGCAAGAATAAAGTGGTTCGTAAAGATGCGCTGCTGAACGCCATCTGGGGAATTGATTTTGAGAATAACTCAACAGTCGTTGAAACCTATATCTCCTACCTGCGTAAAAAATTACATCGAGATGGTTTTGAAGGAATTAAAACCGTTAGAGGAGTGGGATTTCAGATTGTTGAAAGAGCATGAAACTTGTTCTTCGGGTAACGGTTGCAATCTTCCTCTGCTTAACAATTTCATCCTCCGCAATTGGATACTTTGCAATAACCAAATACCACTCCAGCCAGCTTAACCAGATAGATGATTCGCTTAATTCAAAAATTAGGGCATTAGCAGCCACCAAGGAAGATCCACTTACAGTTGCAGAGTATCTAGCTCAAGTATCTGCAATTCCAGTAACAGTAAAGTTTCTTGCCTCTTCAGGAGCGGTGACAGAGTTAACTGTTTCAGGCCCTGAAGTGAAATCACTTCCTGCTAAAGATCTCTTGGAGCGGGCTCGACATGTAGATGTTAATTTTGGAAAAGATCTGCGAATCCGAACATTCCAGATGGGTAACAACCAAAAATTAATAATTGCTGAATCACTTTCCACCATCAACTCTGAGGTCTCAATTCTTACAAGAGATTTGATCCTCTTTATTCTTATCATTGACGCTATTGCATTGCTGATTTCATTCTTGGTCTTTAGACGAGATGGAAAACTTAATCAATTAAGTCGCTTAATCGCCCAGCAAAAGATTGCAATGCAGAAATTTCTCGGCGATGCATCGCACGAACTTCGTACTCCACTTACCGTAATTAAAGGTTATGTGGATCTTGCTAGACGCAGTGAAGATCCTAAGAAGATGCAGGGCTATCTAGAGAAGAGCTCTAATGAAATTTTCCGCATGGAATCGATCATCAAAGATCTGCTCTTTCTAGCCGAAGTTGGCGAAGAGAGTGAACCGGTGCGCGAAAGCGTCGATGTAGAGGCTCTCTTTGAGGCTCATTTAGAAGTGTTGCGGGCACTGCAGGCGGAGCGAAAGATTGAATTTACTTCAAGCGGTGAAGCTACTGTCTTCGCAGACTCTAAATTAATTGATCGCATGATCGGCAACCTCTTCTCGAATATTCGAAGACACACTCCCAGTGATGCGCCTGTACGGGTATGCGTTGAGAGCAGTAGAGAATCAATCCATATTGTCGTTGAAGATGGTGGCCCCGGATTTGAGAATTTTCCGGATAAATCACGCTTAGCTAAGCGGTTCTCTCCAGAGCGATCGGCAGAAGGCACCGGCCTAGGGCTAAGTATTATTTCAAGCATCGTAGATCGTTATGAGGGAACTCTGACTTACTCCAGAAGTTCTCTTGGGGGAGTGAAGGTGGAAATATTGCTCCCCCTTTCCGCGTCCACCCCGACAATCTGACTTTCTACTTCAGCTCTGCGATAATCAACTAATGTTCAAGGCAAAACTTCCGCACATGCTCTGTGCAAAATGTGAAGCACACGTTGCTCGTGATGCTTATTACTGCAAGAGCTGTGGCGAAGTAATTGATGATGTAGTTGCGCCTGGTTCAAAGAGAGAAGATCCACGTTTTTATAGCCAAGTAAAATATGCAATCCAAAGACATCTCATTCGAAATTCCATCATTGCAATCTTTCTTCTGCTCTTTATTGCAACAGGTGTAAAAATTGGTATCACTTATCTGCACACAACAAAGGACAATGGTTCTAGTTCGATTTATAAACTTACAGTTATCGCGCCATCATCGCCTTTGACTTGTCGCGGCGCAATTTGCCACATCAACATTGATATTAAGAACAAGACCAACTCGGTACAGGTTTTACATGGCATACCAGATATGGTGACAAGCACTGGAGTGCAGTACGCGCCTGCCGATCCGGCGCGAATGGGCAACGGCGAAAACTATTGCCAGCCAAAAATCAATCTAACTTTGCAACCTCATCAGACCGTCCGTTACATCGGCATCTGCGCCCAAGATATGCCGGTCGGCACCAAAGTCACCTTGGCTGAGTTGCGGGACTCTAGCGGGGCGGTTGTGGTTTCTGGAGTATTTAAAGGCGTTGCTTACTAGCGTTTGGCCCTAACGGCTATGGCTCCTGAAAATGGGGTCAGACGCGAGCTTTAGTTATCGCTTTGTTATCAAAATTTCCTTGTAAAAGCCCTTTCTCGGGGTTAGGTTCTCCTTGTCTCCCCTGTGCAGGTGGGGTCGTTTTTCAATAACTTCTGTTGAAGAGAATAGGAAAAACATGAAAGAGATCATTACCGAGAACGAAGTTTCACGTCGTTCCGTACTTAAGGGTGCCGCTGCCGGTGCTGCCGCATTAACTGTCGGTGGTGTTGGAGCTTCAACTCTTGGTGCATCAGCTGCTAACGCTGTTACGTACGACGTCAGCTTCGGTTCCAACAACACAACCGTCCCTGGACCAGAGCAAGATGCTGCTTGGACGGCTGCCGCTAAGGCTGAAGGAATCAACGTTGCTCTCAACGCTGTAGATCACAACAACTTCCAAAATGCGATTAACTCATACCTCCAAGGAACACCAGATAACGTTTTCGACTGGTTCGCTGGATACCGCATGCAGTTCTTCGCTAAAAAGGGTCTCTTGACTCCAATTGATGACCTTTGGAAGAAGATTGGTTCTAACTACACCGCTGGTTTTGCTGGAGCATCTACCGGCTTAGATGGCAAGAAGTACTTGGTTCCAACCGACTGGTACCCATGGGGTATCCATTACCGTAAGTCTGTCTGGAAGAAGGCTGGCGTAAACCCAGCTTCTATCAAGACAATTGCTGACCTCATTAACGCTTGTAAGGTTTTCCAGTCAAAGGGAATCACTCCTATCGCTCAGGCTGATAAGGGCGGCTGGGAAGCAATGGGTGTTTTCGACATCATCAACATGCGTACCAATGGCTTCAAGTTCCACATGGACCTCACAGCAGGCCGTGCTTCTTGGACCGATCCACGCGTTCAGAAGGTGTTCACCAACTGGAAGGCACTCATGCCTTACATGAGCAAACATCCTCTTGATCTCAACTGGGATGATGCTGCCAAGTTAGTTGTCCAGAAGAAGGCCGCGATGCAAATCATCGGTTCATTCACATCTGGTCAATATTCAAAGGCTGATTACCCAGATCTAGCTTTGATTCCATTCCCAATCATTGACCCAGCAAATGGAACCGACTCAATCGATGCTCCTATCGATGGTGTATTGGCTTCAACAACTGCTGCTTCAAACTTGGTTGCTTCAGAGGCTTTGATGGAGTTCATTGGTTCGACCAAGTTCTCAGGCATTCTGCAATCAATCCAACCTGGCTTATTTGCGAACAAGTACTCAGCGGTACCTAACGATCCATTTATCCAATCACAGGTTAAGTTGGTTCAAAGTACAAAGCATGTCGCTCAGTTCTTCGACCGCGATTCTCGCCCAGACTTCGCCGGACCAATCTTCGGCCCAGCGCTGCAAAAGTACCTTGGCGGAGGAGATCCAAAGAAGATTTCTACAGATCTCAAAAACCAATGGGATGCACTACCAACTGTATAGTCGGGAAAAGTTCAGTACTACTACGGGATTTCCGCTGGCAATTTTCTGCCAGCGGAAGTTCCATTTATTGGCATCTAGTAATGAACGAAGATGAGGAAACTTAATTGAGTATTGATTTAGAAACACCTGCGGAAACAAAAAATCAAGTCAAAAGCAGGAAGGGCTCCCACAATTTTAGTGGCAGTGACAGATTAACTTTAGGCGCATTTGTAGGTTTGCCGACTTTGCTCCACGTAATTTTCGTGTGGGTTCCGGCCGTATGCACCATCCTTCTCTCCTTTACATTCTGGGATGGCATCGGCGGATTAAAAAATATTAAGTGGGTTGGCTTCACAAACTATCGTCAGATCTTCCAACTCGACGAAAACTTGCCAATCGCTATTCGAAATAACATTTTGTGGCTGGCGGTATTCGCGCTCATCGCGACCCCGCTAGGAATTCTTCTCGCCTACTACATCGACAAGAACCTCAAGGGAACTCAGCTCTATCAAACATCTTTCTATCTCCCGCTTGTTATCTCTCTCGCGGTAACTGGAATTATCTGGGATAACGTTTTTCGCACAGATGGAGTTATAAACTCTTTGCTGGGCAATACAAATGCTGATACAGCAATTTCGTGGCTGGGTGACCCGCACAAGAACATCTGGGTCGTTCTCTTCATCGCTTCGTGGCGACATATTGGTTACATCATGTTGCTCTATTTAGCAGGTATGAAGTCGGTAGATCCATCACTTCGTGAAGCTTCAGCGATTGATGGCGCATCAGAGTGGTACACCTTCCGTCGAGTAATTATTCCTTCGCTGCGTCCGGTGAACGTCATTATCGTGGTCGTGACAATCATCGAATCACTTCGCGCATTCGACTTGGTATTTATTATCAATCGTGGAACCAATGGCTTGCAGACACTGGGAGTTCTTGTTTATCAGAACATTCAGGGTGAATCGACACGTATCGGTTGGGGATCTGCCTACGCCACGCTTCTATTCATTATTTGTTTGGGCCCAATTATGGTTTATCTCTATCAAAACTTTAGCAAAGGAACCGACTAATGGTTACGGGTGAAAAGAGTAAAACCGGTCAGAGAGTTGCAATCGGAGTTCTCTCTGTTTTCTCATTAATCTGGGTTGCGCCTATTGCTTTCACACTTCTGCAGTCATTTCGGCCATATGACGACGTTGTTAAGAATGGTGTGATGTCATGGCCTAATCACCTGACCTTCACCAACTACTATCACGCCTTTGTGCAGTCGAGAATGTGGTTATTCTTCTTGAATTCTGTTGAAGTCGCAGTGCCTGCGGTAGTTCTTACTCTATTTCTGGCATCGATGATTGCTTTCGTATTGAGCCGTTACGAGTCTCGCGCAAGCGTCCCGCTATTGATGCTCTTTACGGCTGGAAATTTGCTTCCACCACAATTGTTATTTATTCCGATTTTCCGTATCTATCTCAAGATACATGTACCGCACTTCATAAATAGCAATGGCGTTTTGTATGACACTCAATTGGGATTAATTCTGATTCACGTTGCGGTCCAGGTCGGTTTCGCGACGTTCGTTCTCACCAACTATCTCCGTACAATTCCGAAGGAGATTTCGGAATCAGCTTTGGTTGATGGTGCCAACGTCTGGAATCACTTCTTTAGAATCATCTTGCCTCTGCTTCGTCCTGCTCTTGCGTCATTAGGCGTATTGATGACTACCTGGATCTACAACGACTTCTTCTGGGCTGTTGTGTTGTTGAAGACAGGTAATAAGCGCCCAATCACTGCCGCACTTGCTAACTTGCAAGGTCAGTTCAATACCGATTATGACCTACTTGCTGCTGGTGCTTGTATGGCCTTTATCCCAACGTTGTTGGTCTTCTTCGCTATGCGTAAGCATTTCGTAGCAGGTCTAACCCTTGGTTCAACCAAGGGTTAATTACCTAATTCAATAACTACCTTTACTGCTCGCTTGAGATCTCAATCAAGATTGCGTTCTCAGGCGGCAGGATTGGTGGGCGCAAGCCGATTGTTGCTAGCTCCGCGCCACTGAGTAGAACTCCACCTTCAACGTTCATCCAACCAGGATTTCCACGCTGCATTGTTTGAGCAACGCCTGCATCTTTCAAAACCTTCACACGATAATTTCTCTCTGGATCTAATCCTGGGAATCTAGCCATCGCAGGGAAGATTGACTCAGACATATCTCGAGCGGCAATTGCAAAGAGCGCTTCAGATTTATCTTGAGCAACAACTCCATAGATATACGAGTTCTGATCTGGGTGATCAACGCGAATTGTTTTTCCTGAATGTAAGAGATTGCGCTTACTCTTGTACAAAGCTACCCAACTCTTGATTACGACGATCTCATTGGGGGAAGCCTTTGTGATATCCCATTCAATTCCGGCATGGCCAAAGAGTGCGGTAATTGCGCGGAAGTTGATCTCGGTCGTGCGGCGGTTCTGATTGCCAGGGCGTGGGCCGATATGAGTTCCAAGCATTTCAGGTGGAACTGCAATTCCGGTCCAGCGTTGAATCGTCTGGCGCTCTAAGGCATCGTTGTTATCACTCGTCCAGAATCGATCGACATAATCAATAACGCCAAGATCAATACGACCTCCACCTGATGCACAGCTTTCAATCTCTAACTTGGGATGGCGCTTCTTGAGCTCTGCAAATAAGCGGTAGGTGGCAGCGGCTTGGTTGTGGAGTGCGGCCTGACCTAAATGGCCACCATCGATAATCATTCGATTGTGATCCCATTTGATGTAAGCAATGTTGTATTCAGTAAGGATCGCATCAACCTGCCCAAGAACATGTTCAAAAGCCCCTGGATGGGTTATGTCGAGTACTTGTTGGTGACGAGCCGGTGGAGGCGTACGACCTGCTTCGTGCAAGATCCATTCTGGGTGGGCGCGGTAGAGGTCAGAGTCAGGGTTAACCATCTCGCCTTCAAACCAGAGGCCAAACTCCATGCCCTTCTCGTTGATGTATTTAATGATTGGGCCAAGGCCATCTGGCCAGACACTCTTATCTACTACCCAATCGCCGAGTCCAGCTTGATCGTGGCGGCGCAGGTGGAACCAACCATCATCTAAAACAAAGCGTTCTACGCCGACTTCAGCTGCGGCATCAACGATTGCTTTGATCTTCTCATCGTCATGGTCGAAATCAATTGCCTCCCAGACGTTGAGGGTCAGCGGACGGGGGCGAACATTTGTTGGGTGGGTAGGACGAGCGCGAAGCCAGCTGTAGTAATTGTGGCTTAGCCCATCCATTCCTTGGTTTGAATAGTTGGCGACGATAGGAGGAACTTGATAGCTCTGGCCAGGCGCAATGAATATTTCACCAGGTAGTAGGAGCTCACCGGCACCGATTGAAGTTTCACCCGTTGCCAACCGCTCAACATGATGTACGGAATTGCCGCTCCACGCTACAGATAAGCCCCAGACTTCGCCATGTTCAAACCCCGCCCCAGATGTGAGGGCTAGCTGGGCGATGGTGTAATCGTGGCCACTTCGACCTTCGCGCATTTCACGCGATGTGAGTCCATAGCGAATTGCACTGCGCTGTGGGTGGCGTTCACGGGACCAACGACCGGTGAAATCGAGTATTTCACTTGCTCGATCTGGAAGGGGTAGCCAATAGGTGAAGGATTCAAGGTTGTAGGAATCTTCTCCAGTGTTTGTGAGGAGTGCGCTCGCGCTGAGGATTCCAAATTCATTGAGTTGATAGGTGAGAACCAGTTTGAGACCAGCAGTGGCATCTGCGAAATGCGCTTCAAGTGAGTTTGAAGTGTGATCTACCTTGGAGAGTGAGAAGAGAGTTGACCAAGCCTTGCCGTTTCGATGACCGTTGATCGTAGGGTGGCCTAAGAAACCACGAGAGTGTTCACGCATGACTCCGGTTTCAACTGGGAAATCAAAACTCGCATGAGCAATTGAGTTTGTGGTTGCCGCATTGACTCCGCTGCTTGGCGCATTAAGCGCGGCACCCCAGTGCTTGATAACTAAATTGTTATTCGATGCATCAAAAATAATTGAGGAAGTTGGTGAGGAGAGTGAAATTAATTCTGAGGTGGCCAAGATTCCTCCTGTTGAGTTATGCACGCGGAGTGCATCCTTTACTTGATAAGTAATGGGATTTAGAGTGGTTCAGTGCCGATGGCGCTAATTCCTAAATACTACTATCAATCTTTTTTGGAGTAAATGAATGAAATATTGGAATAGCCCCGAGACAACTTCTGTAAATCGCGAACCAATGCTGAACATTGCGCATGAAGATTTTGTCTCCCTTGATGGACAGTGGGATTTTCAACTCCTTCGTTCCCCTGATGATCAACCAGGACGTAGTTGGACAACAATCCCTGTCCCTGGGCTATGGACTACACAAGAGGAGTCACATCACTTTTGGGATCGCCCCATCTACACCAATGTGCAGATGCCATTTGATGATCTACCTCCGTATGTCCCAACCAATAATCCAACTGGCATTTACGAACGCGACTTCACAGTTCTAGATAACTGGGTTGGTGAGCGAATTGTTCTTCAGATTGGTGGTTTTGAATCTGTTGCAATCCTTAGCGTTAATGGCGTAGAGGTTGGAATGGCAAAAGATTCAAGGCTTGCTGCTGACTTTGAAATTAGCAGTTTTGTGAATCCAGGTAAGAATCGAATTCAAATTAAAGTTGTTAAGTGGTCAGATGCGACTTACATTGAAGATCAAGATCAATGGTGGCATGGTGGAATCACCCGTAGCGTCAAACTATTTATTACTCCTCGGGTTCATATTGCCCGCTTCTATCCAACTGCTGGCTTAAAGGCAGATGGAAAAACTGGCACCTTAGATATTCGAGCTTTTGTAGCCGCCGCTCAAGATGCCAGTTTTGAGGGTTACTCCCTATCGGCACGCGTTGAAGGCGTGGCTCGCGCTAAGACATTAAGCGCAAAGGTAATTGGCAGCTCTCGAATTGAGTGGACAGAGATGCCCGCTGACTATCAGGCGATCGCCCGTGACTTTTTCCACGGAACTTATTGGGATGGCAAAGTGCCTGCGCAGATCATGGAAGTGGTCAACAAAATTGAACCCCCTACTCCTGGCGGGATTCACCTCACTGCGGAGTTCCCAAATATCAAGCCGTGGTCTGCTGAGGAACCAAATCTCTATCACTTAGTAGTTGAGTTAAAAGATCCACTTGGAACAGTGATCGAAACTTTCTCCCAGAAAATTGGGTTCAGAGATGTGAAGATCAAAGGTCGTAATTTCTTAGTGAACGGCAAGCGAGTAATTATCTACGGCGTAAATCGCCATGATTTCAATCGTAAAACCGGCCGTGTAGTCAGCGTCTCAGATATGCGTGCGGATTTATTAGAGATGAAGAAATTCAATTTCAATGCGGTTCGCACATCTCATTACCCAAATGACCCAGCTTTTCTAGATCTTGCAGATGAACTGGGCTTCTATGTAATCGGTGAAGCAAATATCGAATCCCATGCTTTCCAAGATTCACTCTGCAATGACCAGCGCTATCTCACTCCTTGGGTAGATCGTGTAGCCCGCATGGTGCAGCGGGATATTCACCACCCCAGCGTGATCATGTGGTCTCTCGGTAATGAATCTGGTGCAGGTTCAAATCATGAAGCGGCTGCAGCATATGTCCGCAAATTTGATCCATCTCGCCCTCTCCATTATGAAGGCGCAATTCGTCCTTATTGGACCGCAAATCACTCTCTTACTGATGTGGTCTGCCCAATGTACCCATCGATTGATGCGATCATTTCTTACGCTAAATCAAATGTAGGAACCCGTCCGCTCATTATGTGCGAGTACTCGCACGCCATGGGTAACTCCAATGGAACACTTGCTGAGTACTGGCAAGCGATTCATACTTTGCCTGGTTTGCAAGGCGGATTTATCTGGGAGTTCTGGGATCATGGAATTGAGCAGACTCTCTCTGATGGTTCTAAACGATCTGCTTATGGCGGAGACTTTGGCGAAGAGAAGCACGATGGAAATTTCTGTTGTGATGGAATGGTCTTCCCTGATCGCACACCAAAGCCTGCCATGTTGGAGTTCAAGGCAATCGCTGCTCCGCTACTCATCACCGCGACAAGTGCAGCTGCTGGAACTTTCAAGGTGAAGAATAAGAATTTCTTTGTTAACTCCAAAGATTATGAAATCACTTGGAAAATCTCTATTGAAGGCGAAGTGATCGATTACGGTCGCGTCAAACTTCCACTTATCGCGCCTCAAGCAACTGGTGCAATTAAGGTGACATCTAAATACCTTAAGAGCGCAGCAGAACCTGGAGAACGTTTCATCACATTTAGCATTGTGAAGAAATCAGAGACTCCATGGGCTGGGGCGGCTGCTGAGGTTGGTTGGGCTCAATTCAAACTTCCTTCAAAGGCTCGTCCGAAGGCAAAGGTTCTTGCACCTAAGACCTTGGCCAATGTGCTCAACGATGATGGCTCGATTTACATGGGCTTTGGTTCATTTAATCCGCAGCTCAATCTCTATCGTGCGCCTACTGACAATGATCGAATTGGCAATATCTCTAAGCGATGGCATGAGTGGGGTATTGATCGACTCGAGCGTACAAAGGTCAAGATCACCAAATCCGGAAATGGTTACAAGATCTCATCGATCTATGTGACGGCTACTGGAATTGAGATCAAGCAAACTCAGACGCTGCATGAAGTGGTAAATGGTTTTAGCGTTGTCGAAGAGACCACTCTGCCAAAGATCCTCCATGATGTCGCCCGTGTTGGAACAACATTTGAACTTGATCGTAGCTTCTCTCAAATGAGTTACTACGGCGCAGGTCCAAATGAAACCTACCCAGATCGTCATCTAAGCCCCATTGATCGCTTTGAATCAGATGTGAGCGAACAGTACATTCCATATGTGCGACCACAGGAGAACGGTGGCCACGCAGATGTCCGTTGGGTCGAAGTTTCAAATAATCATGGTGAGACAATTCGCATTGAACTTGCTAAGCCTGGGCAAGTTTCAGTTACTCCATTTAGAGCTAGCGAATTAGCAACCGCAACTCATGATGTCGAACTAAAATCTTCAGTGACTGTTGTCGCAATAGACACCATTCACCGCGGAGTAGGAACAGCATCCTGTGGGCCTGACACCCTTGATCAATACCTGATTAAGCCAGGCAAATACACATTGGCATACACACTCACCTACAAGTGAGCAATAAAGATATAAGAGGAACTGTGCACGATATATCGAAAAGGTTTGCGGAAGTGTTCGGCAATGATCCAGAGGTCGTTGCCGCAGCTCCAGGTCGAGTGAACTTGATTGGCGAACATATTGATTACAGCGATGGCTTTGTACTTCCCTTTGCTATCTCTGACACAACGACCGTGGCACTTGCGCGGCGTAGCGATCAGATAATTCGTATCGCATCCGCCCAGAAGAGCACCGAAATTGTTGAGACATCACTCGCCGAACTAATTCCGCTCACAGGAGAGAGTTGGGCGCGTTACGCGCTAGGTGTGCTCTGGGTGCTCAAGATTGATACCGGCGTAGATTTGCTCATCGATGGGCGAGTACCTCTGGGTGCTGGACTCTCGTCAAGCGCCGCCCTTGAATGCTCTATCGCCACCGCTGTAAACCACCTCTTTATTAAGGGTCTATCTCTTGAAGAGCTAGCTCGCGCATCACAAAAGGCTGAGAACGATTATGTTGGAGTTCCATGCGGAATCATGGATCAATCCGTCTCATTAATGGCTAAATCTGGTTCAGCACTCTTGCTGGATTGCCGGGATTTAAGTTCTGAGAACATTCCATTTCTCATCGCACCGCAGGGACTTGAACTTCTGATTATTGATACGCAAGCGCATCACAAACTGGTGGATGGCGGTTACGCGGAGCGTCGGGCATCGTGTGAAAAGGCGGTTGCAACGCTGGGAATTACCTCACTTCGAGATATCTCTGTACCTGAATATGCAGCTCGCCAATCTGAGTTGGATCCAGTTACATATATTCGCGGCTTTCACGCGGTGACTGAGATGAAGCGAGTACTAGATGCAGTCGATGCGCTCAAAGCAAATAATTTCAATCGCTTAGGTGAACTCTTAAATCAATCCCATCGTTCGCTACGAGATGATTACACCGTTTCGTGCCCTGAATTAAATCTGGCAGTTGATACCGCACTAGAACAAGGTGCGCTTGGTGCCAGAATGGTTGGCGGAGGTTTTGGTGGTAGCGCAATTGCGCTTATCAAGAGTGATTCAGTGAAGCGGTGTGAAAGCGCGATCACTAAGGCTTTCTCTGATGCTGGCTTTAAAGCGCCGAGATTTTTTACCTCACTACCGAGCGATGGCGCGCACGTTATACCCAGTTAAGGGTTCGCTCTATCGCTTTCTTCCAACCTTGTAAGCCAGCCGCTGCGTTCTCTGCGCTGAGTTGAGGTTGCCAGTGGTGACTCTCCGCCCATTGAGAGAGGAGCTCCTCTTTACTCTTCCAGAGACCGACCGCCAATCCAGCGGCGTAGGCCGCGCCTAGCGCGGTGGTTTCGGCGACAACCGGTCGAGATACATCAGTCTGCAAAATATCAGCCTGCATCTGCATACAGAGTTGGTTCTGAGTTACTCCACCATCAACTCGGAGCACCTTGATCGCAACGCCTGTTTCCTCTTCCATTGCACGAACAACATCTAAAGTTTGGTAACAGATCGCTTCCAAAGTAGCTCTTGCCAGATGAGCCTTTGTTGCAGCGCGAGTGAGTCCAACGATTACCCCGCGTGCATCTCCGCGCCAGTATGGCGCGAACAAGCCAGAGAAGGCTGGAACAAAATAGACCCCGGCATTGTCCAAAACGCTAGCAGCGAGAGTTTCAATCTCTGCTGAACTCTCAATAATTCCCATTTGATCTCGAAGCCACTGCACCGCAGACCCTGTGACTGCAACCGATCCCTCAAGTGCATATTTAGCTGGTTCATCTCCTAATTTGAATGCAAGAGTTGTGAGCAAACCTTTTTTAGAGCGAACAATGTCAGTCCCGGTGTTGATGAGAGCAAAGTTTCCGGTGCCATAGGTTGTCTTTGATTCACCTTTTTCAAAGCAGAGTTGGCCAAGCAGCGCCGAGTGCTGATCGCCTACGATTCCCGCTATAGGAATCCGAGCGCCGAAGACACCCGTTGCTGAGGTATACCCATAGATCTCTGATGAGCTCTTTATCTCTGCAAGTGATCGGCGTTCAATTCCAAATACAGCAAGCAGTTGTTCATCCCACTGCAAATTTTCTAGATTCATGAGCAATGTTCGCGATGCATTTGATACATCGGTGACATGAATATTCTCTTCACTCAGATTCCAGACCAACCACGAGTCAATAGTTCCAAAGAGCAACTCTTGCTGATCTGCTGCGCTCTTAACGATAGGAGAATGCTCGAGCATCCAACTCATCTTGCTTGCAGAGAAATAGGAGGCCAGAGGGAGTCCGGTCTTGTATGTGATCTGGGTTGCCACATCTGGATCGATCTGATCTAGGAGCCCTTGGCTTCTCGTATCTTGCCAAACAATCGCATTGTGCAAGGGCACTCCAGAAAGAGCGCTCCAGGCGACGGTAGTCTCGCGTTGGTTAGTTATACCAATTCCAGCTAGATCTGATCCCTTTAGATTGGCTGCCTGTAGCGCCTCTTTAACAACGGCTTCTGTGGCTCTCAAAATTTCAAGTGGATCATGCTCGACCCAGCCAGCCTGGGGCAGAATCTGGGTGTGTTCCTTCTGGGCTGCGGAAATCACCTTCCCGGCTTGGTCGAAGATCATGAAGCGAGTGCTGGTGGTTCCCTGATCAATCGCCCCAATGTAAGACATACCCGTATTCTAAGCGCGTGGCCCTTAATAAGTCAGTGCTTAATCCTGAACAACGCAGCGCAGATATTGAACTCCTAGCAACAGAGGAGTTCGACATATTGGTAATTGGCGGAGGAGTCGTAGGCAGTGGAATAGCACTGGATGCGGCCGCACGCGGGTTGAAGGTAGCTCTAGTGGAGAGTGATGATTTTGCCGCTGGCACCTCATCGCGTTCGAGCAAGTTAATTCATGGCGGTCTGCGCTACCTAGAACAATTTGATTTTAAGTTGGTTCGTGAAGCTCTTCATGAGCGCGAAATGATGATTACAGAACAAGCTCCTCATCTCGTCAAGCCGCTCTCGTTTGTATACCCACTTCATAAAAAGTATTTAGATCGAATCTATGTTGGCGCGGGATTAATGCTCTATGACCTCCTTCGCGGAAAATTGCGCGCTGTCCCTTGGCATAAGCACATCTCTTTTGGCGAGATGCGCAATGAGGCTCGTTCACTTAACCCTGAGATCGTTACCGGTGGCTTGGTTTATTACGATGCACAAGTCGATGATGCCCGTCATACAGTTATGGTCGCCCGCACAGCAAAAGACCATGGTGCACATATCGTTACCGGCGCAACGGTCACTCAAATTACAAGAACTCCAGAGCGTGTAACAGGTGCAGTAGTTTCAGTTGATGGCCATAGCTTTAATGTGAAATCCAAGGTTGTTGTAGCCGCGGCTGGAATTTGGAATGAAGAGCTCTATCAACAGTTTGGTATCAAGCCTGGATATAAAATCAAGATGAGCAAGGGCGTTCACATCATTCTTCCGAAGGATGCTATCGACGCTAAAACTGGAATTATTATTAAAACTTCCCTCTCCGTACTCTTTATTATTCCTTGGGGTAATGAGTGGTTGCTCGGTACAACTGATACCGATTACACCGGTGATCGCGAGTATCCGGTTGCTGATAGCGCTGATATTGATTACATCATTAATGAGGCGAACAAAGTTTTGCTACCGAAAATTCGCCGCGAACAAATCTTGAGTACATATGCTGGATTGCGCCCATTAGTTTCACCGGCAAAGGATTCCTCCACAACCAAGATTTCGCGCGAACATACAGTTGATCACCCCATTAAAGGATTTGTCAGTATTGCAGGAGGTAAGTACACGACTTATCGTGTGATGGCCTCTGATGCTGTTGATGCCGCAGTGAAAGATCTAGGAAGATCAGTTCCTAAATCCTCCACTAAATCAATTGCTCTCATTGGAGCTGCGGGATACAAGCATTTGTTGAAACAGATCGCCTCATTGGCGCAGAGCTACTCAGTTTCAACCGCATGCGTTGAGAGAATGCTCAATCGGTACGGCTCATTGATCAGTGATATTTTCCAGATGATCGCTAAAGATGCAGATTTAGCGAACGAGATTTTGCCTGGCGCTGGTTATCTCAAAGCAGAGATCGTTTATGCCGCCTCCCACGAAGGAGCTCGTACTTTGGTTGATGTCCTTGCGAGACGCTTGCGTCTAGCGATGGAAACCTCTGATCATGGTCTGAGCGTTGCTCAAGAGGTTGCAGAAATGATCGCCCCAATCTTGGGTTGGAAGAAGGCAGATATTAAGCGTGAAGTTGCTGCTTATGAGAAATATATTGCAACTGAAATGGCTGCGATTTAATGACAATTATGTGGATGCCTCCGTCAGATGAGGAAGTTGCTGAATTATTGCGAAAGGCCAAAACAGTAGCGATCGTTGGGGCATCAGATAATCCAGAGCGACCTGTATATGGAGTCTCTGAATGGCTTCTCGATAATTCGCATTTCGATCTCTATTTTGTAAACCCGCGCTTGCAAACTTTGTTCGGCCATGAGGTGTACCCATCGATCGCAGATATTCCAGAGTGGGTAGATATCGTTGATGTTTTCCGAAATGTTGCCGATGTTCCCACTGTCTTAGATGAATCCATCGCAGTTAAGGCCAAATCGATGTGGCTGCAACTTGGATTGCGCGATGATGTTTCAGCAAACCGAGCGGTTAAAAATGGATTACAAGTAGTTCAAAATCGCTGCATCAAGATTGACTACAACTCACTTCTTCTCAAGAACTAAAGCAACAGAATTAATACACCAGCGTTGATCCGTTGGAACTTCATACCCTTCACCTTCAAAGACATGTCCTAGATGTGAGCCACAGTTTGCACAACGTACTTCAGTGCGAATTCTTGGAGCCAGTGAGGCATCTTCAATGAGAACCACAGCATCATCTTTTGTTGGTGCATAAAATGAAGGCCAGCCACAACCGGAATGGAATTTAGTTTCACTCCTGAAGAGCTCATTCCCGCAAGCCTTGCAGCGATAACTTCCTTCGACATCGGTATCGTTATATTCACCGGTAAATGGACGCTCGGTAGCAGCGTTTCGAAGTACATCGTAAGAGAGCGGATCTAAGCGCTCTTTGAGTTCCTCTTCATTTACTTGGACGGGGAAGTCAGGGAGTTCATTGCTCATGCGAAGAAGGTTACTAGGCGATACGCGTTAGAGAAACTGTAACTTCGGTCTTGCGACTTCGTCCTCCACTAAATATTCCTTTAAGTGGCGAGACATCATGATAATCGCGGCCACGAGCAACAAGCACATGATCCTCAGCTACTGGGTTTCCATTTGTGGGATCAAAGGGGAGCCAGTGCCCAACCCAGGCCTCAACCCAGGAGTGGGATTCTCCAATTACCTCCTCTCCGATCTCACCAGAGCCGTTATACAAATAACCAGATACATATCTGGCTGGAATGCCGGCGGAGCGAAGAAGTGAGAGCGTGGCATGAGTGAAGTCTTGGCAGACCCCAGCCTGTTTCTCCCAGGCCTCACTGGCTGGTGAATAAACGCTAGTTGAGCCAGGCTTGTATTTAATCTGCTCGCGCATGGCAGTGTTGAGAAAGTGCACAGCATTAAGTGGAGTCGCCTGCGCTCTTAAATCAAAGCGAGATTCAATCGGATCAACGAGTGCCGAAAAAGTCAGATACTCCAAGAGTTCATCGGTTAACACTCGGTCTGAGAGATCAGCCCATGATGCGTTGAGGTTTCCTGATGCCGGTGTCTTGGTTTCAACGAGTGAGAGCGAAACAATTTCTAGATAGGTATGCGGAGTCTGCACATCGAATGCTCGAACTTCGGTACCAAAATAATCCTGATAGTTGTAGATCGTTGAAAATGGGTTGATCTTCAACTCATGGTTGATCACAAACTGGTCTGAGGTGTTAAGTGGAGTCATTCGCGCTTCATTAAAAGAAGCAGAGACTTCTGACTCATATTGAAAACTTGTGGAGTGTTTAACTTGTAATCGCCAAGCCATCAGTTGCTCCAAACAATGGAACCGACAGGTCTAAAGAATCGCAATCCAACTCCGTCAGTTGCATGCGCGACAGCCCCCGTTACTTGAGCAATTACTCGCTCTATTTCACTGGGATCATCGTTTAGGTATTTAATCTGGCTTTCTAGCATTCCGATAGGGCGCATGATGTCATCTACGCGCAGTTGAGTCATGTTGGCGATCTCATCCATTTCAATTCGGGCCCTTTTAGCGCATTCAACAATAGAGCGGGGAAAGGTTTCTGATTGCACTAGGAAGCGGCGAACGCTCTCGGCAGTGAGTGGGGTTCGTTCTCTTAAATACGTTGTCAGCGCTCCAACCGATCGCAGAGTTGTAGCTGGCCCTTGATCGCGCCACTCATTTTCAAGTTTGAGATCGAGCAATCGACTCATCAAATCCATTCGCTCCAGTGAGCGACCCAAAGTAAAGAAGCGCGCCGATTCATCTTCCGGTGCCAACCATTCAAAGATGCCATTGGTGACAGCGAGTCGATCCAAGATTGTTTGTAATGAGCGACCTGGAGCTCCAAAGCTGAACTCTTCTGTGATCGCGTTGAGGTGATTTACAGATTGATAGAAGTCACTTGGCAATATGTCGCGAATTAAGCGGGCATTGGACCTAGCGCTATGGATAGATCCCAGGAGAGTTCCTGGATTAAGAGGTTCTCCATAAGCCAATTCGACTAGTTCGCGAGCAGTCTTCGGAGCGCCCTCTAAACCCAGGCCATGACTAATTAAGGTGCAACCACGTTTTACGTGTGTGCGATTATCTTGAACTAAGAGTTGATGGAACTCCACCAAAAGGCGGCTCATTCCTTCGGCGCGCTCTAAATATCTTCCGAGCCAGAAGGAGGATTCTGCTAGACGACTAAGCATGCGAAACTCCACTCTGTTGCTGTTGCTCTTCTTGCTGCTGCATTCGGGTGATTGGAAGAACATCAGGCCCAACGGTTGGAGGAATGACTTCATTGTTTAATGGATCTGTATCTGCCATATCTGCAATCTCTGGATGGGATTGGGTTTCGCTCTCATTAGATGTGAGTACCCACGTATCTTTGCTGCCCCCGCCTTGACTTGAGTTCACGACCACATTGCCTTCAACGAGTGCCACGCGAGTGAGGCCTCCGGGTAGAACCCAGATATCTTTTCCATCATTGACGGCAAATGGTCGAAAGTCGATGTGGCGTGAGGCGATAGTTCCATCATCAATGATCGTTGGACAGGTGGAAAGCGCAATAAGTGGTTGTGCGATCCAGTTTCGCGGATTATGCATAATCTCAGCGGCAACTAGTTTTAATTCATCCGCGCTTGCGCGTGGCCCGATTGTGATTCCGTATCCACCTGATCCGGCAACTGGTTTAACTACTAGCTCTTCCAAATTACTCATTACGAAATCTAAATCGCTCGGATTTTGTAAGTCGTATGTATCCACATTTGGAATGATCGGTTTTTCATTGAGGTAGTACTCAATTAACTTCGGCACATAGGGATAGAGAGCTTTATCATCTGCAACGCCATTGCCAACTCCATTTGCAATGGTGACATTATTTGAACGCGCGGCGTTTATAACTCCAGGTATTCCTAAAACGCTATCTGGCTTGAAGTGAATAGGATCGAGAAAATCATCATCAATGCGACGGTAGATCACATCTACCTGCTCTGATCCCTTTGTGGTTCGCATAAATACTAGGTTGTTCTTGCAGTAGAGATCTCGCCCTTCAACGAGCTCAACACCCATGCGGCGGGCGAGAAAAGCGTGCTCAAAGTGCGCAGAGTTATGTACTCCAGGAGTGAGTACAACAACATTGGGATGGGCTTTCTTGTCAGGCGCTGCTGCGACAAGGGCTGCAAGCAATCGCTCTGGATATTCATCTACGCTTCGAATGGAGTAATCACTAAAGAGTTCAGGAACTACATGGGCCATGGTGCGACGATTTTCTAGAACATAACTAACCCCTGAGGGCGATCTCAAGTTATCTTCTAAGACTCTTAGTGTTCCCGCTTGGTCTCGGACAATATCGATTCCAGAGACATGGATACGCACACCGTTTGCTGGCTTAATCCCATATGCGCTTCGATGGAAATGTTCAGAGGTAACGATTAATGATTTTGGCACTACGCGATCTGCGAAGAGTTGTTGCTTGTCATAAACATCATCAAGAAATAGTTCAAGAGCCTTAATGCGCTGCTTGATTCCAGCTTCTAGGACTTTCCATTCTGCAACATCGATGATGCGGGGAACCAGATCGACAGGCAGGGGACGCTCTACGCCAGAGAGAGTGAAGGTGATCCCTTGCATCGCCAGGTAGAGATCGCGTTGCTTCGCCTTGGTGATCCACTCAGGGGGAGTAATTTTGCAAAGTTCACGCCAGAGCTCTGAGACCAGATCTCGTGGCTCACCATTGACTAAGAACTCATCGAGCGCTTGAAATTGCACCATTCGGGCTCTCCAAACCAGCGTCTAATTTTTCTAGCACCGGCGGCCCTGTCGATGGGTACTGGAGGAGTATAGGTTAGGTAGACGCGTGGTACAGAACACAATGTAGAGCGAAATAAATCTCGGCCAAGAATTGTTTATCGTTTATGAGAAAAAAAGCCGATTCAGCAGTTGAGATGCACCCTATTCTGGCCGAGCGCTGGAGCCCAAGATCATTTAATGGCGATATAGAGATTTCAATCGCTGATTTAACGGGAATCTTGGAGGCTGCCCGTTGGGCTCCTTCATCTATGAACTCCCAACCTTGGCGCTTTGTAGTGGCACGTCGCGGGGATCACCGCTTTGCTCAATTGGTCGACTCGATGACCGGTTTTAACAAGGTTTGGAGCCCTAAGGCTTCGGCGCTGCTACTGGTCGCAGCAGTTACAACCCAACCTGATGGAAGCTTTAGACAGGGAGCCCTCTATGACGCGGGCTTGGCTGCTTCGCTATTGACTGTTGAAGCCCACCACCGAGGACAGGTCGTGCATCAGATCGGTGGCTTTGATCATGAAGCAGTGAAGCGCGATTTCAATCTTGGGGCAGAAATCACCCCAATCGCTATTTTGGCAATCGGAAAGCAAGCCCCAGCTGATGCTCTCAATGATCCAAAGTTGGTGGAGAGAGAAATCTCAGCTCGTTCGCGCCTCCCACTTGATGATCTAATTCTCAGCGGCGCCTTGTAATTCTCTCAGGGTGGGCTTGTAGCCTCCTCTCTATGAGAATCAAGCGCATTGCAATCGCACTTACATCAGCGGCTCTAGTGGCTGGGTCAACCTTGCCTGCAATGGCAATGGGTAGCGGCAATCCCTATGAGGATGCGCAAGTTGGCCTTAACTATGTTGTCTATCAACCAAGTTACACAGCCGGTCTGAGCCTTAAGAGTTTTGGCATGCATAAATGTGGCGCTGGAGATTTAGCGCTCAATGTGAATTACGCCAGCGGCAAGAAGAACTTTCTGCTCACTGAATCATCAGTAAAAAACATCTGCCCAATGAACATGATGTTGATCCGTGGAGCTACCAGAACGGTAGTTACAAAACCTGGATCTGGAAATCTCACCGCAACTCAGGTTGTAGTTATCAGCGTTGGTATCTCGCGCGCACAACTCAACTCCTTTTTTGCTCATCTGGTTCCCCGTTACACCGCACCGGGAAGCAAGGTTGTTTCACCGGTATTAGTTGATCCAACTGTTGTAACAAATGCAACAGTGGCACTCACTAACGTGGTGGTCTTTACAGTTTCTGATCCAGATAAGTGGAGCGCAACGGTTACTGATCCAACTGTTGTCTCATTCACCCCTGGGGGAAATCAAGGAACGTACACAACCAATCCAGGACTCAAACCGTTGAAGAAAGGTTCAACGACTGTCACGTTAAATCATGACGGCACATTGATTACCTTTAGCGTCACGGTCTATTAATTACAGCTAGGGCAGAATATTTACTGCCCTGGCAATTACTAATCCGACTGTTACAAGAGAAGTTGCACTCTGAATCATCATCAACATCTTGGCCCAACGCGTGAGTGGCATTACATCAGTTGGACTAAATGCGCTCGCGTTTGTATAAGAGGTAAAGAGATAATCGAAGTAGGTTGGTTTCCAGTCGCGCGGAGAATATTTCGGATCTGACATTTGTGGAAAGAGAAAATCTGGATAGGGATCCAGAGCTTGAGCTCTCGCGCCTGGTCCTCCACGATCAAACTCCCAGTACCAAAGACTAAAGACGACCATATTCGTTAACCAGATAGATCCACCAAAGGCGAGCAAACTCGATGGGCTCTTAATAGTTCCATCAATGAGTTTTTGTAAGAGGTGCACAGCAGATGCAATGTTGCTGGCAGTCATGACTCCAGTAAGTGCAATCCCTATCCACCAGGTGGATTTGCGATGCTTAGAGATGCGCCCAGGGCTGATCGCAAAGAGAGAGACGGCAAGAAGGGCTTCTAGGGAACAGATCTCTGGCTGGCTCTTGAGGGAGAGGCTTTTGGGGAGTAGGAATTGCAGAACGATGACGACGCTGACCACAAAACTCACCGGCCATCGCAATTCGCCCTCGTAGGGGCGATGCCAATGGGGGAGTTCAGGCAGGTGGAACTCGGGCTGGTTCATAAGGGCATCCTTTCAAGAGCAGGGGATACCTACAACCAATTTCATGATTTCTCCCGAGATACCCAATGGCTGTAACCTTGCGGGCGCAGGTCCGCCCCCCTAGCTCAGTCGGTAGAGCGTTTCCATGGTAAGGAAAAGGTCAACGGTTCGATTCCGTTGGGGGGCTCGAAATTACTCTTGGCGGGGTAGCTCAGCTTGGTAGAGCATGCGGCTCATAATCGCAGTGTCGCCGGTTCAAGTCCGGCCTCCGCTACCAATTCTCGCTGAAACTGCTCTCACTCGGGGGTAGATAAGCGTGATTTAGACGAATACTGATGGATGAAGTAGCCTTCACCTCTTACGATTCATATGCACCGAAGTTAAATACCAAAGATAAAAGGAGCACGACCATGGCAAGCAAGAGCGCGGATGTCCGCCCTAAGATCACTATGGCCTGTGTTGAGTGCAAAGAGCGTAACTACATCACAAAGAAGAATCGACGTAACGACCCAGATCGCCTTGAGCTCAAGAAGTTCTGCCCACGTTGCAAACTTTCAACGGTTCACCGCGAAACTCGCTAATTAATGCTTAACCCCGACCTAGTCGGGCGTACCTTCGCAGGTACCAACAGCACGACTATCACCCAAGAATCAATTGAAGCCTTCGCGCTCGCTCTCGGAGAAACCAAGAGCGATGTTGCGCCTCCAACTTTTGCAATCACAATTTCACTAGAACAATCTCAATCTGTACTTGTTGACTCAGGATTAGATTGGTCAAGAGTCGTGCATGGAGATCAAAGGTTTCTTGTAAACAAACCTCTGCAAGCGGGAGATGTCATTACCTGCAACTCAACAATTGAGAGCGCTCGCGTTGTTGCTGGGAACGAAATCATCACCGTGCGTTCTGATCTCATTGAGTCTGATCAAGTTGCAGTATCTAGCTGGTCAACATTGGTCTTTAGAGCATGAGCACATTTGTAACTGGCACCGAGCTGCCAAGTAAGAGTTTCTTTATCAATCGAGCCGCCTTGGTCGCGTACGCCAACGCCAGTGGAGATCAAAATCCAATTCATCAAAATGAAGAGTTCGCCAAAGCAGTCGGACTTGAGAATGTCATTGCTCATGGCATGTACACCATGGGGCTTGTCAGTCAGTATGTCGCCGAAATCGCCAGTGGAAGTGAGAAAGTTCAAGAATTCGCTGCGAGATTTACCAAGCCGGTTGTGGTTCCCGCAGGCGTTGATGTTGAACTGATCGTAAGTGCGGTAGTAGGTGAGGTCACCGAAAACACTGCAAAACTTGAAATTACTGCAACCTGCAATGAGGTAAAAGTTTTAGGAATGACTAAAGCCGTCATCTTGCTATGAGCGCTCCAGAGGTAGTTGTAGAACTAGCTCGAGCTAGATTGGCCGCTCGAGCCGCAAAGGATTGGGCTTTAGCTGATCAACTGAGAAATCAGATTGCGGAATTGGGTTTTGAAGTACTTGATGTGGCAGATGGTTTTGAATTTAAACTTAAGTCACCATTTCCGATCGTTTCGCGGATCGGTGACCTCAGAAAGTTCTCTGATAAAAAGTTCTCATGCGCAGTTGGATTGATCGCAGATGGATTTGTCGATGACCTGATCGTTTCTATTAAGGCGATCAAGGAATTTGCTCCGAGCAACTGCGCAATCCTGATTTTAATTTCTGGTAAGCCTGAATTATTTGATTTAGCCGCTCAACTTGATGAACGAACTTTTATCGCCCAAATACAAGAGGGAGTTGGCTGGGCTGAAGCAGCCAATGCTCTTCTCAAATTCGCGCCTTCTGATTACATCGTCATCATGGATCCATCTACTCGCTTCTTAGGAGATGCAATCACTCCCGCGCTAGAACTTCTAGAAACAGGGGAGTGGGCTGCTGTGGGTTGGCGCGGTGGCTTAGTAAATGTTGAAGATGAGTGGCGCAGCGTTGAAGATAAAGGCCCAGGTGAAGTGGATGTTCTTTTCAGCTATTTCTTGGCCTCAAACCGCGAATCCGCAATTGAATGCGGAGGATTTAACAATCGCGCTATCTATTATAGAAATGCCGATATTGAGTTCTCACTCAGACTTCGTCAAGCACATGGTCACCTGATTCAGCTAGATCTTCCGTTGGAACAGGCGAGGCATCACGGCTATTACGACACCGATCCGGCATTTCGCGATGAGCAGTCTAAGAAGAATTACGATCGAATTCTGGAACGTTTCCGCGGTAAGAATGAGATATTGGTAGCGCGCCGCTAGCCTTTACCTATGACCAATTTCTCCGAGCTCACCACCTTGCATGTTGGTGGACCTGCTCGCTGAGTTGTTCGAGCAACCACAGAGGAAGAATTAATCACTGAAATCACTATTGCTGATACGGCAGGTACGCCACTTCTTGTGATCGGTGGCGGTTCTAATATTTTGGTTGGCGACTCTGGTTTTGATGGCACCGTCATCGTCGTTGAAACAACTGGTAACTCATATGAAATTGATGCCTGCAGCGGAGGGATGTTGCAAGTTGCTGCCGGGGTTAATTGGGATGAGTTTGTGGCATTCACCCTTGCGAAAAAATTAGCCAACCTTGAATCACTGAGCGGGATACCAGGAACGGTTGGGGCTGCACCAATTCAAAATATTGGTGCATATGGACATGATGTTTCAGAGGTAATTGCACGCGTTCGTACTTATGACCGGCACGAAAAGGCCATTAAGACTTTTACCGCAGATCAATGCGAGTTTTCGTATCGTGATTCAATCTTCAAAAGATCGGGCGATCGATATGTCATTCTTGATGTGACATTCCAACTCCGCCGCGGTGAGTTTTCTCTGCCCATTAAATATAAAGAGCTCGCTGAGGAGTTAGGGGTTGAACTTGAGTCAAAGGTTTCTACCCAAGAACTTCGTGCTGCGGTCCTAGGACTGCGTCAAAAGAAGGGAATGCTCTATGACGAGATCAATCACAATTGGTCAGCTGGATCCTTCTTTGTAAATCCCATTGTGAGCGAAGAGATCGCTGCTGCCCTACCCGTTGACGCACCGCGTTGGCCGCAGAGCGATGGTTCGATCAAAACATCAGCGGCGTGGCTTATGGAAAATGCTGGCGTAAAAAAAGGTGAAACATTAAGCGGGGCGAAAATTTCAGATAAACATGTTCTTGCGCTCACTAATTCTGGCGCAGCAACTGCAACAGATATTGTGGAGCTAGCTCGAAGCGCTAGAGCGCGCGTCAAAGAGAAGTTCGGAATTACCCTTGTTCCAGAAGTACGTTTCGTTGGTGTTGAGCTTTAGCGAGCCTCTGAAAGCAATTTCTTTACCCGCGCAATACCTTCGACAATATCGGCATCGCTAAGGGCATATGAGAAGCGCAGATAACCTGAAGGGCCAAATGCCTCACCTGGTACAGCTGCTACTTCCGCCTCTTCCAAGATGAGCGTTGCAAGTTCTGCAGAGGTGGCAGGACGCTTGCCGCGAATCTCCTTACCTAGAACACCTTTTACTGATGGATATACATAGAAAGCACCAGTAGGGGTTGGGCATACAACTCCAGGAATCTCGTTAAGCAATCCCACGATTAATTTACGGCGACGATCAAAGGCAACACCCATTTCGTGAACTGCAGTGAGATCACCAGTGAGCGCAGCAATTGCAGCGCGCTGCGAAACGTTGGAGACATTCGATGAGAGGTGCGATTGCAAATTAGTTGCGGCCTTAATGACATCTTTAGGTCCAACCATCCAGCCAACACGCCAACCGGTCATTGCATAAGTCTTTGCAACTCCATTAAGAATAATTGTTCGATCAGCCATCTCTGGAACCACTACTGGAATGCTTGGCGCAGTTGCACCGTCATAGAGAAGGTGTTCATAAATCTCATCGGCAATAATCCAGATGCCGTGTTCGTGCGCCCACTCACCGATTGCCTTGACTTGCTCAAGTGAATAAACAGAACCTGTTGGATTTGAAGGGGAGCAGAAGAGGAGCGCCTTGGTCTTTTCGGTGCGCGCAGATTCAAGTTGTTCGACAGTTACCAAATAATTTTGTGACTCATCAGCGAAAACTTCAACCGCGCTGCCGCCAGCCAACTTGATGCATTCAGGGTAGGTCGTCCAATACGGCGCAGGCAGAATGACTTCATCACCGGGGTTGATGATGGTTGCGAATGCTTGATAGACAGCTTGCTTTCCACCGTTAGTGACCAGAACCTGATCTGCGGTGATCAAATAGTTGGAATCGCGAAGGGTCTTTGCGACGATCGCATCGCGCAATTCTGGAAGGCCTGGGGTTGGGGTGTAGCGATGGTTGGCTGGCTTTGCAGCGGCTTCGATCGCGGCCTGAACGATGTAATCCGGAGTTGGAAAATCTGGCTCGCCCGCGCCAAAGCCAATTACTGGCTTTCCTGCCGCCTTAAGGGCTTTTGCCTTCGCATCAACCGCCAGGGTGGCAGATTCTGCTATCGCTGCGATACGGGTTGAGATACGGGGCTTTTCCACTTTTTCTGCGCTCATATGCGGAAGTATGCCAAACCTGAGGGGGATCTGGTTCCTAGGTGAAGACCCTCAGTTTTACTCCCAGCCCCGCTGGGCTCTAGACTCCTCTTTCTGGCGCTTGCATTAGGTCATGATCACTCATGTCTGAACAACGCTCGAAGGGCAGTAGCTCAACTGGCCAGAGTTCCGGTCTCCAAAACCGGCGGTTGGGGGTTCAAGTCCCTCCTGCCCTGCAAGACAGTTTCACCGCAGTACCGAATGAATGCAGTGCCTGAAGAAAAATGTAAGAGTTGATGTAACAAGAGAGGTAAGACACGTGGTCGACGAGAAGCACGAAACTGAAGAAGGCAAGCTAGGCCTCTTTGGTCGCATCAACCTGTTCTATCGTCAGGTTGTCGCTGAACTTCGCAAGGTTGTGTGGCCTACCCAGAAGCAACTAACTACATATACAGCAGTTGTATTTGTATTCGTTGGTTTCATCATCGCTGTTGTTTCTATTCTGGATGTCGCACTCACCAAAATTGTTTTCTGGATTTTTGGGTAAGGGACGCACATGTCAGTAGAGAATCCATTTTTCGAAGAGTCTGTGGCGCCTGCTGCAACTCCCGTTTCAGTCGATGCCTTTGAAGCAGCACTTACCGCAACTCCTGAAGAGCAAACTGTTGTTGAAACAGTTGTGGCTGATGAGGAAGTTGGAAGCGTTGAGGCGCTCGCTGCAATCGATGAAGAAGTCGAGAGCGAAGCTATTGAAGGCGCTGAGGGCGATGATGAGAACGATCCAAATGCTGAGTTCCGTCGTGCACTTCGCACCGCGGCTGGCGATTGGTATGTAGTTCACTCATATGCCGGTTATGAGAAGAAGGTCAAGGGCAACCTTGCCAACCGTATTCAGGCTCTCAACATGGAGGATTACATCTTCCAAGTAGAAGTTCCTGAAGAGGAAATCACCGAGATTAAGAATGGACAACGCAAGCAGGTTAAGCGCAATGTTTTCCCTGGATACGTTCTAGTCCGCATGGATCTCACAGATGAGTCCTGGTCATGTATTCGAAACACTCCTGGCGTAACAGGATTCGTTGGAAATGCTCACCACCCATCACCTTTGAGTTTGCAAGAAGTTGAAAACATTCTTGCTCCACGTCCGCTGAAGAAGGGCGAGAAGGCTGATATCAAGGTCGTTGACTTTGAAATCGGCGAATCCGTCACCGTTATGGATGGACCATTTGCAACCTTGCCAGCATCGATCTCAGAGATCATGCCAGAGCAAGCAAAGCTCAAGGTTCTCGTATCAATCTTCGGTCGTGAAACACCTGTAGAGCTAGCGTTCCACCAAGTTCAAAAGATTTAACCCCAGTTAAATAAAGAAAAAAGGAAACCAAAAAAATGGCACCAAAGAAGAAGGTAACTGCACTTATTAAGTTGCAGATTCAGGCAGGCGCTGCCACACCAGCTCCACCAGTGGGTCCAGCCCTCGGTCAGCATGGTGTCAACATCATGGACTTCGTTAAGGCGTACAACGCTGAGACAG